>JABLTO010127391.1_pt1 | contig 40282 bp, 34 predicted proteins | sample 7160091 | NCBI WGS metagenome assembly JABLTO01 (sample SAMN14651225, study PRJNA627086) | human gut metagenome | isolation source: feces | host: Homo sapiens
AAGTGCACACGCTGCGGCGCAGCAGACCCCAACTATAACCCCGCACCCGCAGCGCCTGCACTTAAGATAACAACCTCGGCAGGCAAGCCGAAGATTAGTTGGGATGCGGTCGACGGCGCAGTTAAGTACTGGGTGTATCGCAGCACAGACGGCAAGACCTTTAAGTACTACGACAGCACTACTAAGACGAGCTACACCAACAACAGCACAACCATAGGCATGACCTATTACTACAAGGTCAAGGCGATCAATGTCGTTGACGGCAAGAATTATGCCTCCGCTTACAGCGTATCTAAAGGCATCCTGTGCAAGCCCGCAGCGCCGACGGTGAGCATCAATCGGTCTAACGGCAAGCCGAAGCTGAGCTGGAAAGCTGTCAGCGGCGCAACGAAGTACTGGATCTACCGCAGTACTGACGGTGTGAATTTCAAGTATTGGGACAGCACCACTAAGACCAGCTACACCAACTCGGGAGCAGAATCCGGCAAGAAGTACTACTACCGTGTCAAGGCAGTAGCGGTTGTGAACGGCAAGAACATCGTTTCCGCAAACAGCAGTACCAAGAGCCTGTTCACCTCGCTTGCGAAACCCTCGGTCAGCATCACGACCTCTAACGGCAAGCCGAAGCTGACTTGGAAGGCAGTCACCGGCGCTGATAAATACTACATCTACCGCAGCACCGACGGTAAGAATTTCAGCTACTGGGACAGCACGACAAAGACGACCTATGTGAACAGCGGTGCAAAGAAAAACACCAGGTACTACTATAAGGTAAAGGCAGTCTGCGCATCAAACAGCAATGCAAACTCCGCACAGAGCTCGACCGTCATCATCAAAGCGACCAAGTAGCAGACAACGGATTTGAAAAAATAAAAAATTTTTTCAAAACCGTGTCCCCGCATGTCCGCTTGAGGACATATATATAATAGAGGCCTGCATTGCAGACCCTATATACCTCCGGTATATACAACACATCAACAAAAGGAAACAGCGTCAGGGTGACCTGTCGCTGTTTTCTCGTTTCTACGGCGATATTAAAACGGACAAAGCTTTCGTACTTTGTCCGTTTTACTTATTCAACTTTGAGCAGCAGCCCTTTTGCTGGCTTAAGTTGAGACCGAGTATATAGTCGGCAGACACATCATACAGACGACATAGCACGATAAGGTGCCTTATGGGCAGTTCATTTGCACCACGCTCATAGCGAGCGTACATAGTTTGCGAGGTGCCAAGAATTTGAGCCACTTGCTCCTGAGTTAGGTCATTATCCTCCCGGAGCGCTCGCAGTCGACAAATATAGTCCAAATGAACTCACCTCCATTTTGGGCAGCTGCCCGGCGTAAAAGTATCAAAATAATAAAAAATTAAGAAAATCTTTAGTCAATTCTAAAGCAAAAACGATATTTCCTCTTGACTTTAGTAAATATCTTTACTAAAATGTTAAATTAAGTAATGGTATGCAACCATATGGCTTTAAAGAGGTTTCTTACCATCTGTTATAGGCCCTGATTATCTTGGTAAAAAAGGAGAAAGAAATGGAAACAGAGAAGAAGACAAGAAATGTAAAGGGGACAGTAGGGAGGATAATAGCGATCATACTGGTAGCGGCGATGGCAGCGTGGCTGGTAAGCAGCTGCAACAAGCCGGAAAACGGTGCAAACGGATTATCAGCGTACGAGGTTGCTGTAAAGAACGGCTATAAAGGAACTGTTGAACAGTGGCTGGCATCCCTTGTCGGCGAAGCCGGCGAAAAAGGACAGGTCGGAAAATCTGCTTATGATTTGGCAGTCGAGAACGGTTATACCGGTACTGTGCAGCAGTGGCTGGTATCACTGATCGGTGATGCCGGCAAGAACGGCAGCTCCGGCAAGGACGGCGCAGCGGGCACAAATGGCGAATCTGCCTATGAGCTTGCGGTCAAGAACGGCTACAGAGGCACCGAGGTGCAGTGGCTGGAGTCGCTTGTCGGCCCTATCGGTGCAAACGGAGCCGATGGTGCAAACGGCAAGGACGGCATCAGCGGTAAGAGCGCATATGAGCTGGCGGTAGCAAACGGCTTTAACGGCACGCTTGAGCAGTGGCTCAACTCACTCGTAGGTGCCGACGGCAAGAACGGTGCTGACGGTAAGGATGGCATAAACGGCAAAGACGGTATCAATGGCAAAGACGGTGTCAATGGCAAAGACGGTGTCAACGGCAAAGACGGCGTCAATGGCAAAGACGGCGTCAATGGCAAAGACGGCGTCAATGGCAAAGACGGTGTCAATGGCAAAGACGGTGTCAATGGCAAAGACGGTGTCAATGGCAAAGACGGTGTCGACGGTAAAGACGGCGTCGACGGTAAAGATGGCATCAACGGCAAGAGTGCTTACGAACTGGCTGTAGAAAACGGCTACACCGGCACTGTTGAGCAGTGGCTTGCATCTCTGGCTGGCGAAGCAGGCGCTGCCGGTAAGGACGGCAAGGACGGCGCAACAGCGTATGATCTCGCAGTTGCAAACGGCTTTGAGGGAAGCGTTCAGGATTGGCTCGCATCCCTGGTAGGCCCTGCGGGCAAAGATGGTGCCGACGGTAAGGACGGCATCAACGGCAAAGATGGTGCCGATGGTAAGGATGGCATCAACGGCAAAGACGGTGCCGATGGTAAGGATGGCATCAACGGCAAAGACGGTGCCGATGGTAAGGACGGTGTCGATGGCAAGAATGGCGCAAACGGTAAGAGCGCTTATGAACTGGCAGTAGATAACGGCTATACCGGTACACTCCAGCAGTGGCTGGTGTCCTTGGTAGGCGAACCCGGCAAGGACGGCAAAGATGGTATAAATGGCAAAGACGGCGCCGATGGTAAGGATGGCATCAACGGCAAAGACGGCGCCGATGGTAAGGATGGCATCAACGGCAAAGACGGCGCCGACGGTAAAGATGGCATCAATGGCAAAGACGGTGCCGACGGCAAGGACGGCATCAACGGCAAAGATGGTGCCGACGGCAAGGACGGCGCAAACGGTAAGAGCGCCTATGAACTGGCAGTAGATAACGGCTACACAGGCACTGAGGCTGAATGGCTCGCAATGCTCGTAGGCCCTGCCGGCAAGGACGGTAAAGACGGCGCAAACGGTAAGAGCGCCTATGAACTGGCAGTAGACAAGGGCTTTACCGGCACCGAGAACGAGTGGCTGGATTCTCTCAAGGCAACAGCGGGCACCGGCACCGGTAAGGATGGCAAAGACGGTAAAGACGGCAAGAGCGCTTATGAAATTGCAGTAGACAACGGATACACCGGCACGGCCGCCGAGTGGCTCGATTCACTTGTGGGTGCGGCCGGCAAGGACGGCAAAGATGGTATAAATGGCAAAGATGGTGCCGACGGTAAGGATGGCATCAATGGCAAAGACGGCGTTGACGGTAAAGATGGCGCAAACGGCAAGAGCGCATATGAGATCGCTGTAGACAACGGTTTTGAAGGTACCGAGGCTGAATGGCTCGCATCCCTGGCAGGTCAGACCGGTGCATACGGTGCCGACGGTAAGAGCGCATATGAGCTTGCATGCGATGCAGGCTTTGAGGGTACTTTGGTCGAGTGGCTGGATTCCCTCATAGGTGCCGACGGCAAAGACGGCGTTGATGGCAAGGACGGCAAAGACGGTATAAACGGCAAGGACGGCAAGAGCGCATACGAGCTTGCAGTCGAAAACGGTTATGAAGGCACTGTTCAGGAATGGCTTGCATCTCTCGTCGGCACACCCGGTAAGGATGGCGCAGACGGCAAGAGTGCATATGAGATCGCAGTAGCCAACGGCTACACCGAAAGCGAGAGCCAGTGGCTGGCATCTCTCGTCGGCAGAGACGGCAAGGACGGTGTCGACGGTAAGGACGGTATCAATGGCATCAACGGCAAGGATGGCGTAGGCGTCAAGAACGCATACATAGACGAAAACAAGAACCTTATTTTCGAGCTGACGGACGGTACTACGATCAACGCAGGCTCACTGGCCGACAGTGCAGCGACAAAGTACACCGTTGTTTTCAAGGACTATGACGGGACGGTTCTCAAGACCTGCACTGTCGAAAAGGGCGGCTCTGCAGCTGCCCCTGCAGCCCCCTCCAGAAGCGGCTATACCTTTGATGGATGGGATAAAGATTTTAGTAATGTAACATCTAACCTTATAGTTACTGCAAAGTATGTCAAGGCCGGTGTTCCGGTATTTGAGGTGCAGAGTGCAACAGCAAGCGTAGGAGAAACAATTAATGTTCCCGTTGTTATAAAGAATAATCCCGGTATAGCAGGTGCTAAGATCACAATTTCGTTCGATTCAAATCTTACACTGACTGGAGCTGAGGCAGGGGAAGCATTTTCTGGACTGACATATACGGGGCCTGGAAAATTTGTGAGCCCGTGCAATTTCTCGTGGGATGCAGAAAGTGACAATGTATATGGGAACGGTAATGTAGTCATCTTGACATTTAAGGTATCTGATAGCGCAAAATCCGGCGATTCCTTCACAGTTAATGTATCCTATGTTTATGGCGATATTTATGATGCTGATTTCAATGATATTCAGTGCGAAACCAGTAGCGGAATAGTGACGATTAAGTAAAATTGCGATTCTGTAAAATTGAACAAGTATTAGGTAATGACGCAATGTTGAGGTGAGAACAATGAAAAAAATTATATCGTTGGTCTTGACAATACTGTTGCTCGTTTCCCTGTTGCCCAGCAGCATTATAGCACCGGTTTTTGCAGCCGGTGCTGAAGCCACGACTCTTGCAGTTGATGAGGCGTGGGGAGAGCCGGGGGGAACGGTTGATGTATATGTCAAGGTGAAGAACAACACCGGTATTGCAGGCGCATATATAACGGCGGAATACGACTCAAAATTGACCCTTGTTAGTGCAAGAAGCGGCGATGCGTTTTCCAGCCTCGATTTTACCGCACCAGGTACTTACGCAAATCCGTGTAAATTTGTTTGGGACTCGGAAAACACTGAAGTCAATGATAACGGTACATTGCTTGTCATGACATTCAGAATTTCTGAAGATTCGACTGCAGGGGAACGCTTGCCTGTAGACATCAGTTATGAATATGGCGATATCTACAATGCAGATCTCAAATCACTTGATGTCGCAGTTGAGAATAACTCCGTTTTGGTTATAGACTATACACCTGGTGATGTTAACGGTGATAAAGTTGTTAACGGCAAAGATACTATGCTCATCAGACGCTACATGGCTGGAGGCTATGGCGTTGAGATAAATGAAAAGGCGGCAGATGTCAATGACGATGGTCGTATTAACGGCAAAGATACTATGCTCATCAGACGCTATATTGCCGGAGGATACGATGATGTTGTCCTTAGACCTGTAACTCCCAAGTGCAGCCACGAGTTGATGGCAGTTGAGGGGAAAGACGCAACTGTAACAAAGGACGGCAATATCCCCTATTGGCACTGCAGCAAATGCGGTAAGTACTTTAAAGACGCAAGTGCGCTTAATGAGATAACGCTTGCTGACACGGTTATCCCCAAAGCAACAAACTATGTTGTGTATGATCTTAACAATGACTACATAAAGACGCTGGGTGTTGATCTTGAGCCTCAAACCTATTCGTCCGCAACTGGTCTAAAGCTGGAGCCTTATAATGTTGTTGAAGGTTATACATTCAACGGCTGGTTTGACGGTCCCGGAGAAAATGCAAAGCAGGTTACGGAGATACCAAAAGGAACAACCGGCTGCGTGACAGTTTATGCGAAGTGGATAGAGAAAGAATATGATATAACCTACTCTGTATATAAGACCCCGTTGGAAGCAATCGACGCCGAAAAGTATACAAAGTACACAAGAAGCAAAGGCTTGAAAGATCTACCTAATCCGACATTGTATAACTATATCTTCGTAGGCTGGTTTAATGAGGAAACCGGTGAAGAAATTACAAGTATTCCTGTCGGAACGACCGGAGATATTACGCTCAAAGCAAGGTGGACCAGTAAAAGAAACCTTGCCCAGCCGGTTAGCAAGCTTGGAGATCCTATTGTGTGTACTGACACAGACAAAGGAATAATCTATTTCGCTTACGAAATCGGCACGATAAAAAATGTTCCGCTTACTGATGCGATTTGGTCGGTAAATGCGGTCTCAGGTCTCTCACAAAAAAGATCTGAAACAGTTACAACGACAATTTCAAAAACAATGGCCGACGGGATAGTTAACACTGTTTCGCAGGCTACTGTCGACTCTGCAACATGGACTTTGTCTGAAAATTGGAATGATGTAACAAGTGTAAATGAGACATGGGCATCACAGCACAACATGACAGTTGGCGTAGCTAACACAAAATCAAAAACATCTTCGAATACTTTTAGCCTTACCCATTCGGGAAGCGGAAGTGATACTACAACGACGACGGATGGAACAACAGTAGTTTCATATGACAGCAAGAATACAAAAAGTGAGGAAGCCACTCAGTATGATATTAACGGCAAGGCTTCTATATCCACAGGTGATAAGGGTGTAGGAAAACTGTTTGGATACTCCGGTTCTGTCGAAATCGGTGGAAGCTACGGTGTCAATAATAAAAATTCAGAAGAAGCTCATACCGGAACGGATACGACGGATGTGGACACAACGGTGACTGGACATGTAGAGTCGTGGAATGATAGCAGTACTTCCTCAAGCACTATGTCTGCGAGCGAGAGCGAAACACTAAGCAAGACACTTTCTGAAGTTGTCAGCAATACCAAAGGTTACGGCAAATCGTATTCAAGTGGTGGTGCAAACAGCGAGGCAAAGCAGCAGAGTCAGACCAACAGCAGTACAGTTAATAGCTCATCAACACTCACATGGTTTAACTCTGAAATAAAAACTACGACGAGTGAGTATTCAACAGACGGCAAGGGTGAGGGCATGTATCGCCTCGTTTTGGCTGGCACGGTTCATGTGTTTGCAACTGTTTGTTATGATATCGGAAGTCAGTCATATTCTGTGTTTACATACAATGTCCTTGACGATAAGGTAGATGAGTTCCTCGACTACTGCGCAGATGCAACATCATGGGACAAGGAAAGAATGGCTGAAGAGGAAATAAGCGTTCTTCCGTTTGAGGTTCCTTTCTTTGTCTACGAATTATCCCAGGCTAAAACAGTGCAAACGGTGGGCTTAAGCTTCAAGACCAATTCCGATACTAAGACTGCGATAGTTGATGGCTATACAGGGACTGATACAAGTGTAGTTGTTCCATCGTTCATAAGCCAAGGCGGAGTTGCTTACAAAGTAACCGGTATATCCGCTGCTGCTTTTGCAGGTAAAACGATTGAGTCGATCGTGCTTGGCGACTATATCGAAGAGATACCGAACGGAGCATTTAAAGATTGCAGCTCGCTCAAGCAGATATCCGGACGGTTCACGAAGATAGGGGCTGAGGCATTCAGCGGCTGTACGGCACTTGAAGCGTTTAATGTTTCCTCGACAACTACGGAAATAGGGGAAGACGCGTTCAAAAATGTCCCGTCACTTAAGGTGTCTGTGATTGATGCAGAAACAGCAGAAAAGGCAGTAAAGGAAAAGTATACAGATCTCGCAGTCAAAGATCCGACAGACGAGCAGAAGGCAGAAATTCAGAAGCAAATAAGAGAGCTTACCCAGTCAATCGTGGACAGTGCAATTAACTCCGGAGCGAGTAACATTGTTATGGACATTTCGGCTATAGCTGATGGGGTTAAGCTCGATGTGAATGTTCCGGCTATAAACAGCTTTGAACTCCAAGGCGGAGGGAAATCCTATTCTGACCTAAAGCTGACATCGAATGCAGTGACTACTACTGTTAGCAAGATAAAAATTGTTGACAGCACCCGTGTTCCGCTTGAGCTCAGCTCAAAGAATGTTATCCTTCAGACTGTGAATGTTACTGCACCTAGCTATGCAGTGCTGCTGTCGGCCGATTCCGTAAATCTTACGATCAGAAGCGATAATCATATTACATCAAAAAGCGGCAAAGCTATAGTATGCAGTGACCCGAATATCGTATCCGAGAAAATAGACAATGTCAGTGGAACACTTGACGTTTCGGGTGATGTATATGTTTGTGCAGATAAAACCGTAATTGATTCGATAAAGAATAATACGAAAGTCACGGTTGAAAACGGAGAGGTAAAGCAACTAACAAAGGAAGAGTTCTCGAAATACATCAAGGGCAGCTACAATATTACCTTTGACCCCAATGGTGGAACGGTTTCGGAAGACTCAAGGGTTTGCTACTATGGTACAGCAACTGAAGCACTTCCTGTGCCCGAACGGACAGGCTTTACCTTTGACGGATGGTATACAGCAAAAGATGGCGGAAGCAAAATCGATGCAAATACTGTCTCAAGTCTTAATGTGGACTGCACACTTTATGCACATTGGACCGCTAATGGTTATACGGTAAAGTGGAATGATGCAACCGGAGTTGTTATTGCTGTTGAGAGAACTGCTTCTACCTATGTGAATGCAAAAACAGGCACACTCACAAGTGGAGATACAGTTTACTACGGCGATGTTCTTTCGGTGAAGTATACTGCATCGGCGGGATACACGATTGATAAGACGGGGGTTGACAGTATCACGGTTGTCGGCGATGTGACATCGGGCGATATCTATGCATCTGCAACTCCGAACAGCTATACTTATAACATCGTTTACAAGTCCAGTAACGGAACAAACCTTGGTACGGCAACAGCAACTTACAAGTACGGAACCACCAACACCATATCACCTCCCGCAAAGACGGGATATAATTCTCCGGCAGCTCAGAGCGTGAAATGGGATTCGGTAACGGCAAAGACAATAACCTTTACCTACACGCCTAAATCTGTTTCCACAACTCAACAGGCTGCAAGCGGACAATGGTGGTATTATAACAGTTCAACCGGCATCACTTTCAATGTACAGGCACAATATCAGAATAGAACAGCAAGTACAGTGCAGATTCGTTTGGTTTGGAATCAGACGATAACGAAGAGTTCGTATTATGGTTATAAACAGCTATTTTACGCATCATGCGGCGGACAAAACACAGGCAATGTAACAATTTGTGAGAATACAACATGGGCAAGCAGTTCAAGTTCAGCGAGAACTGTAACCGTGTATTCCGGATGGATGACGGTCCCAGTTTCCGCAACACAAACGAGCGTAACGATAGCCTGCGATTGGTTGACCTATGGTACAACAGATAAGGGGTCGTGGAGCAAAACGATCTCTATACCCACTTACTAAATAATTGAGGAGTGCTTGTTTATTTGAAATGAGTAAGTGCCTCTAAAACGAACCAAAACACACAGCCGCAGGCCATTCCGGCCTGTGGCTGTGTAAGCTACAGACAACGGTTTTGAAAAAATAAAAAATTTTTTCAAAACCGTGTCCCCGCATGTCCGCTTGAGGACATATATATAATAGAGGCCTGCATTGCAGGCTCCGTATACCTCCGGTATATACAACACATCAACAAAGGGAAACAGCGGCAGGTAACTCCTGCCGCTGTTTTCCGCTTGGGGGCAAAAAACTCCCGTATGCACTGACATACGGGAGCTAACCGATGTTAATCTCTATACTCGAACTCAAGGTTGTAGATGCTGACGGTGTCGCCGTCCTTGATGCCCATGGCCTCCATGCGCTCAAATACGCCGGACTCACGCAGGACACGGTCAAAGTACATGCGGCTTTCGTTGTCATCAAAATTGATTGAGCCGAGAAGCCTCTGCATCCATGCACCCTCAACGACCCAAACATCGTCAAACTGCTCGATGGTGAGTTGCTCGGAAGTGTCGATCACGGGCTCGGGCGGGACATAGTCGGCCTCAAAGCGGATGACCGGCGGCAGCTCCTGAAGCTTGGCTGCGGCAACGTTCACGAGCTCGTGTGTGCCGTTATGCGTTGCGGCGCTCATCTCGAAAAACTCGTAGCCCAGCGCCTCGACATGCTCACGCAGCCTATCAATATTCTCACGGTCGTCGCCGAGAAGGTCGCACTTATTGGCGGCAACTATCTGCGCACGGCTCGCAAGCTCGGGGCTGTACTCGTGCAGCTCGGCGTTTATCGTGTCAAAGTCCTCAACGGGGTCACGACCCTCGCTGCCGGAGACATCAACAAGATGTATCAGCAGACGGCAGCGGTCGATATGCCGCAGAAAATCATGACCCAAGCCCGCACCCTCGGAAGCGCCTTCAATGATGCCCGGGATATCGGCCATGACGAACGAGCGCCCCTCATCAACATACACGACACCGAGGTTGGGGAAGAGGGTGGTGAAGTGGTAGTTTGCGATCTTCGGATGCGCCTTGCTGACAACGCTCAGAAGCGTTGATTTGCCGACATTGGGAAAACCCACAAGACCGACATCCGCCAGCAGTTTAAGCTCAAGCGTGATATCATGGCTCTCACCGGGGAGACCGGGCTTTGCAAAGCGGGGCACCTGACGGGTGGGCGTCGCAAAATGCTTGTTGCCCCAGCCGCCCTTGCCGCCACGGGCAACGACGAACCTCTCGCCGTCGGACATATCATGCATGATGCCGCCGGTCTCGGTGTCACGGATGAGCGTGCCACGGGGGACACGGATAAACAGGCTCTCGCCGTCCTTGCCGGAGCAGCGCTTGCCCTGACCGTCCATGCCGTTGCCTGCGACATATTTGCGTTTGTATCTAAAGTCCATCAGCGTGGACATGTTATCATCGACAACAAAGACGACATCGCCGCCTCTGCCGCCGTCACCGCCATCGGGGCCGCCTGCTGCGACATACTTCTCACGGTGGAACGCGATTGCGCCGTTGCCGCCGTTGCCCGCCTTAACGGTGATCCTTGCTTTATCAACAAAAGAAGCCATAGCGTGCCTCCTTACAATTTAGTAAAAACAATGCCGGACAGTTTAGTCCGGCATTGTCAAATCTTCATTTACTGAGCGATTTCTTCGTAAACAGAGACCTTTTTGCGGTCCTTGCCCATGCGCTCGAACTTTACCTTGCCGTCTACGAGGGCGAACAGGGTGTCGTCCTTACCCTTACCAACATTGGTACCCGGGTGGATCTTAGTTCCGCGCTGTCTGACAAGGATGTTGCCGGCCAGAACAAACTGACCATCTGCTCTCTTAGGTCCAAGACGCTTAGACTCACTGTCACGGCCGTTCTTGGTTGAACCCATACCTTTTTTATGTGCCATTAAGGTTACACCTCCATTATCAGTAGTAGCGGAATAAATTATGCGTTGATGGTTTCAATCTGAACCTTGGTATAGGGCTGTCTGTGGCCCTGAGTTCTGCGGTAGCCCTTTTTAGGCTTCATCTTATAAACGCGAACCTTCTTGCTCTTGCCGTTCTTGACGACATTTGCGGAGACGCTTGCGCCTTCGATAACGGGAGCACCGAAAACGGTGTTTTCCTCGTCGATGACTGCCAGAACACGGTCAAACTTAACAGACTCGCCTGCCTCGACATCAAGCTTCTCAACGAAGATGACATCACCCTCGGCAACACGGTACTGCTTGCCGCCGGTCTCGATTATAGCGTGCTTCATGAACTTAACTTATCCTTTCTTCAGGTCTCGCTCTCATAGGTGTCGGGCAGATCCCGAGCTTCCGACCCATTCAATGCGGCTTTAACAGTATAGCATTGCCAATCGGCAATGTCAAGCACAAAAATGCTTGAAAAACAAAAGAAAAAATGGCATAATCACAATGAGATGTGAAGGAGGGAGTGCAAAATGAACAAGCTTCTGAAAAAGCTGTTTTCCAGAACCGTTGTGACGGCTCTGCTGATCGTAATACAGGTTGCATGGCTGGCGGCACTGCTGCTGCAGTTGGGCAACTCTCTGCCAGCGATACAGACCGTGCTGCGCATACTGAGCCTTGTTGCGATTTTGTTTGTGATAAAAAGCGATATGAACCCATCGTATAAGATAGGCTGGATATTGCTTATCGCCGTGCTGCCGATCCTGGGCGGCCTTATGTATGTCTTTTTCGGCAACAAGCGGCCAACTAAGAATATGCGTGAAATGCTGCGTGCCCAGCTTGAAAAGTCGGCGGAGTATCTCGGCACACAGGAGAGTATCACCGGCGAGCTTGACGGAGGAGCGGCGGGACTGTTCAAATACCTTGAAGGCTCAGCCGGCTACCCAACGGCGAAGAATACGACCGTGCGGTATTACCATGTAGGCGAGGAAATGTATGCAGACCTTCTGCCGGAGCTTGAAAAGGCGGAGAAATTCATCTTCCTTGAATATTTCATCATTCGTCCGGGCGAGATGTGGGACGGAGTGCTTGAGATACTAAAGCGCAAAGCAGCCGCAGGCGTTGATGTGCGCATAATTTACGACGACATGGGCTGCATTGACATCTTGCCCGCAAATTACAACGCAACTCTTGAGGGCTGGGGCATACGGACAATGGCGTTCAACCGCTTTGTGCCTGCCGTCAGCTTGGTTATGAACAACCGTGACCACCGCAAGATAACTGTCATCGACGGCAAGGTCGGCTTCACCGGCGGCATAAACATCTCGGATGAATATATAAATGTAAAGGAGCGTTTCGGACATTGGAAGGACACGGGGCTGATGCTCAAGGGTCCGGGCGTGTTCAATCTGACACTCATGTTCCTTGAAATGTGGAACGCATTTAACAAAGACGGTGATAATTATGCCGACTTTATCCCCTCGGCGTTCGAGGAAAAGGGAGACGGTTCCGACGGCTATGTCCTGAGCTTTTCCGACAGTCCCTTGGATAATGAGAGTGTTGGCGAGAGCGTGTACACCGACATGCTGTATCAGGCCAAGGACTACATTTATATAACAACGCCGTACCTCGCCATCGACAGCGAGCTTCAGACCGCCCTGTGTATGGCAGCAAAGCGTGGCGTTGATGTGCGCATGATAACCCCGGGCATACCGGACAAAAAGCTCGTGTACCGCCTTACACGCTCGTATTACCCAACGCTTTTGCGGGCGGGCGTTAAGATATACGAGTATACACCCGGCTTTATCCACGCAAAAAGCTATGTCTGCGACGATGAGCTGTGTGTTGTCGGCACTATCAATATGGACTACCGCAGCCTGTACCTGCACTTTGAGTGCGGCACGCTCATATACAATAACCCGGAGGTAGTGCGGGTCAAGCAGGACGATCTTGAGACTATGGAAAAATGCCGCAAGGTCGAGCTGTCCGACATGAAAACGAGCTTCCTCGGCGAGCTGTTCAACAGCTTCCTGCGCTCTATCGCACCGCTGCTTTAATATCAAAAAAATGCCGCCCGATAACACGGGCGGCATTGCTCTATTTATAATGTATCAGCCGACGATATCCTTGGTATCACGGGCGATAACGAGTTCCTCATTGGTGGGGATGACGAAAACCTTGACCTTGGAGTCGGGGGTGGAGATCATGATATCCTCACCACGCTTGGAGTTTGCCTCGTCGTCGATGGTAACGCCGAGATAGCCGAAGTACTCTGCGATGGCCTTGCGGGAGGACTTAGAGTTCTCGCCGACACCTGCGGTGAACACGATAGCGTCAACGCCGTTCATAGCTGCAACATAGGAGCCTGCGACCTTTGCGACCCAGTAGTGGAACATATCCAGAGCGAGCTGAGCACGATCGTTGCCCTTTTCTGCTGCCTCGTCGAGGTCACGGAAGTCGGAGGAAACGCCGGAAACGCCGAGAACGCCGGACTTCTTGTTGAGGATGTTGAGCATCTCGTCGATGCTGATGCCGTACTTATTCATGATGAACTGGATAACGCCTGCATCCAGATCGCCGCAGCGGGTGCCCATCGGCAGACCAACCAGCGGGGTGAAGCCCATGGAGGTGTCGATGCACTTGCCGCCGTCGATAGCGGCGATGGAGCTGCCGTTGCCCATGTGGCAGGAGACTATCTTGAGCTCCTCGATGGGCTTGCCCATGAGCTCGGCGCAGCGGCCGGAGACATAGCGGTGGCTCGTGCCGTGGAAGCCGTAGCGGCGGATGCCGTCATTCTGGTAGTACTCATAGGGAATAGCATACATATATGCCTTGCCGGGCATGGTCTGATGGAAAGCGGTGTCGAAAACTGCAACCATGGGGACATCGCCCATGACATCACGGCAGGCATTGATGCCGATGATGTTTGCGGGGTTGTGCAGAGGAGCAAAGGGAGTGCACTCCTCAAGAGCCTTCATGACCTCGTCGGTGATGAGAACGGAGGAAGCAAACTTCTCGCCGCCGTGAACGACACGGTGGCCGACAGCGTCGATCTCCTTCATGGAGCCGACGACACCGTACTCGGCGCTGGTGAGCTTGTCAATGACTGCCGCAATAGCCTCGGCGTGGGTGGGCAGAGCAATGTCCTCATTGAAAACGGGCTTGCCGCCGACCAGCGGGCTGTGCTTGAGGTGGCCGTCGATACCGATGCGCTCGCAAAGGCCCTTGGCCATGACCGACTCGGTCTCCATGTCGATAAGCTGGTACTTCAGAGAGGAGCTGCCTGCATTGATAACAAGAATCTTCATTACAAAATCCCTTTCTTATTGTAAAAATACCTATATAATTGTATTATAGTTATATACCTACCCTATTTTAATACAAATTGCATAAAAAGCAAGATTTTTTTAAGGAGGCGGGAAAATTGAGCGTTATCGGCGTTGTTGCGGAGTACAATCCATTTCACTTCGGCCATGAGCACCACCTGACCGAGACAGTGCGGCAGCTGGGCGAGGACTGCCCCGTGGTGTGCGTCATGTCGGGCGACTTTATCCAGCGGGGGCAGGCCGCCGTATACTCAAAGTTTGCAAGGGCGGAGGCGGCGATAAATTGCGGTGTCGACCTCGTGCTTGAGCTTCCGCTGCCGTGGACGCTGTCCTCGGCTGAGGGCTTTGCCCGTGGAGCGGTGGGACTGCTCGGTGCAACGGGAGTTGTCACACACTTAAGCTTCGGCTCGGAGTGCGGCGAGACAGAGCCGCTAGAGCAGCTTGCGGAACTGCTTCTCGACCCGCTGTTTGTAAACGATATAAAGACCGAACTCAATAACGACGAGGGCATATCCTTTGCCGCCGCACGCCAGCGAGCCGCCGCCAAAAGGGTGGGGGAGCTGTCTTGCCAGCTCGAAACGCCGAACAACATCCTTGCGGTGGAGTATATAAAGCAGCTTTACGACCAAAACCTGCACATAAAGCCTATCACCATCCAGCGCTTCGGCTCGGGACACGACCAAACCGGCGAGAGCGGCCCACGCTCGGCATCGGAGATACGCCGTGCCATAGCCTCGTGCGGCGATATCACGGGCTCTGTGCCCGAGGGGGCGCTTGCGGTGTACCGGCGTGAAAACAAGCTTGGCCGTGGCCCCGTTTTGGACGAAAACCTTGAGCTTGCCATTTTATCACGCCTGCGCATGCTCGATGATGCGGCGTTTGCCGCCCTTCCGGACGCAGGCGAGGGACTGAACTTCCGCCTTGCGAGAGCGGCGAGGGAGGAGACTACCGTCGATGCCGTCGTTGCTGCCGCAAAATCCAAGCGCTATGCCCTCAGCCGCATCCGACGCATGACCATGTGCGCAGCGCTCGGCGTCAAAGCCGAGGATGCGCAGGGCATCCCGCCGTATGCGAGGGTGCTTGCCGCAACGCAGCGTGGGTGTGCGCTCCTGAGAGAGATGAGCACAAAATCGACCGTTCCCGTCGTCACAAAGCCCGCCAGCGTCAAGGAGCTTGACGACAGGGCAAAACATATATTTAATGTATGCAGCGCCGCTCACGACCTGTTTTCACTGGGTTATACCGCCCAGGCGGAGCGCCGAGGCGGCGAAGATTGGAGAATAAGCCCTAAGATAGCCATTAAATAGGGGGAACTTTGTGCAAAAAAACTATTGCAATTTTGTGAAGTGTAGTTTATAATGCAACCTGTAATCAGCAAAAAGACAAATGTTCACTTCACACGGACAAAGCTGATGTTGAGAGTATAATTAGGAGGAAACCAAAAATGAAGAAAGTCATAGCACTTGTCCTCGCATTCGTCATGGTGTTCGCACTTTGCGCATGCGGCGGCGGCTCGGACGAGAAGGTCATCAAGATCGGCGTCTATGAGCCTCAGACCGGCGCAAACGGCGCAGGCGGCAAGCAGGAGATCCTCGGCATGGAATATGCCAATTCCGTATGCCCCACCGTCACCATCGGCGGCGTGGAATACAAGATAGAGCTCGTTTACGGCGATAACGAGTCTAACACCGAGAAGGCTGTTTCCGCAGCTACCAAGATCGTTTCTGAAGGCGTATCCGTGGTTCTCGGCTCTTACGGCTCTGCAGTTGCCATTTCGGCATCCGACACATTCAAGAATGCAGGCGTCCCTGCGATCGGCGTATCCTGCACCAATCCCCAGGTCACCGAGGGCAACAGCCACTACTTCCGTATCTGCTTCCTCGATCCGTTCCAGGGCACCGTTCAGGCAAACTTTGCTAAAGAGCAGCTCAAGGCCGACACCGTTTACTGCCTCGGCGAGCTTGGCAACGACTACGACCAGGGTCTTATCAACTACTTCAAGGAAGCTGCCGACAAGCTCGGCATAAAGGTCGTCACCGAGTCCTTCCCCAAGGATAACTCCGACTTCACTTCCTACCTGAACAACGCTAAGAAGGAAGGCGCAAAGGCTATCTTCGCTCCCGTATCCATCCAGTACGCACAGCTCATCGTTGAGCAGGCAAACGCACAGGGCGTCAACATTCCTCTGCTCGGCTCCGACACTTGGGATAACAACACCATCGTCGAGGCAACCGTAGGCAAGAACACCGAGCTGTATGTTTCCACCTTCTACGCAGAGGGCGGCAACCCCGAATTTGAAAAGGGCATCAAGGAGTGGATGAACGCTGACTCCAAGCGCATCGAGAAGAACGGCGGCAATGACATGCTCGCAGCAGTCACCGTCATGGGTTATGATGCATACATGGTAGCAGTCGAGGCCATCAAGGCAGCTGACTCCGCTGACCCCGCAGCCGTCATGGCAGCTCTGCCCAATGTCAAGTATTCCGGCATCTCGGGTGAGATCTCCTTCAACGAGACGGGCGACGCAAACCGTGACTCTGCATTCATCAAGCAGGCAAACACCGAGAAGGGCGTTTGGGACTTCGTAGCAGTCCAGAAGGCGTAAGCCTCTAAAAAGGCTTATATCAAGCTCAAATATGGTGGGGACACAGAAATGTGTCCCCACCATACCGATATTTTACGGCAAGATAAAGGATCGTGTAAATGCGCTCCTAAAATAATTTTCCGGAGCGGATTTATGCGTTCCTGTAAATAGAGAGGAAGGCCCTCAGATGATTGAGTTTTTGCACAATAACCTGCAATACCTGCTTTCGGGCATATCCGTCGGCGGCCAGTACGCTCTTATCGCCATCGGCTATACGATGGTGTACGGCATACTGAGACTTATAAACTTTGCCCACGGCGATGTGTTCATGGTAGCAGGTCTTATAATGATATACGCAATAGCGGGAGGTTTGCCCATGTGGGCGGCTATAGTGCTCGTTATCGTTCTTACGGTGGTTTTGGGCGTAACGATAGAGAAGGTGGCGTATAAGCCTCTTAGAAGCGCACCGAGAATGTCGGTAATGATCTCGGCTATCGGCGTGTCGTACCTGCTGCAAAACTGCGCACTGTACTTTACCGGCGGTCTGCCCCGCATGTACCCTGTTATCCCGTTTTTGACAAAGTCGGTGACGATATGGGGCGCAACGACCAAGATGGTCACCGTCATAACCCCGATACTTACGCTCGTGCTCGTCGTTGCGCTCGTACTTCTTATAAAGTACACCAAGATGGGCATGGCGATGCGTGCCGTCGCAAAGGATTTTGAGACCAGCCAGCTTATGGGTATTAAGATAAACTCCGTTATCTCCTTTACCTTTATCATAGGCTGCTTCCTTGCGGCCATCGGCTCGATGCTTTATTTTTCAAACTATCAGACCGTCGTACCCACCTCGGGTGCAATGCCCGGTCTTAAAGCCTTTGTTGCAGCCGTGTTCGGCGGCATAGGCTCTATCCCCGGTGCGGTCATCGGTGCATTTATAATAGGTATCTGCGAGAACATCATCAAGGGCATAGGCCAGCAGTGGACGGTGTTCTCCGATGCATTTACCTTCGTTCTGCTTATAGTCATTCTTCTCGTCAAGCCCACCGGCATCTTCGGCGAGAAGGCAACGGATAAGGTGTGAGGTGAGGATGATGAACAAGACCATGCAGAAAGAAAAAGTCCTCAGAACACCGGAAGAGCTTGCAAAGCGTCAGGGCATGTGGCTGACGATAATAGCACTTGCAGTTGTGTACATCATTTTGTTTGCGCTGGATAATTTCATTAAGCCCAGCAAGTTTACGCTTATGCTCATCCCCGTGCTCAGAAAGGGCGCAATTTATTCGCTTCTTTGCGTTTCGATGAACCTACTTAACGGCTTCACCGGACTGTTTTCGCTCGGTCAGGCGGGCTTCATGCTCATCGGCGCATACGCATACTCCATTTTCTCCATCCCCGCAGCGCAGCACGCCTCGGTGTACCAGTACTTTGACGGCGGCGCTATCCAGTTTTCCATTCCCGAGGCTATTGGCAATGTCCTCGGCGTAAATGCCGGCAGCTTCCTCGGTGCTATAATCTGCATCATCATCGCCGGTATCGCCGCAGCAATATTTGCAGCACTCATCGGCATTCCCGTGCTCAGGCTCAAGAGCGACTATCTTGCCATTGCGACCCTCGGCTTTGCGGAGATCATCCGTGCATTTTTCCAGTGGGACAATCTTGGCAAGATCACGAATGCTTCAAACCTTCTGCGTAAATACACGGCGTTCAGCGATATCAACATCCAGCTCGGCACGACAGTTTATAAGCTCGGCACGATATTCCCGTTCTTTATCGCAATGATATCCATTGCGATCATCGTCCTGCTCATAAACTCCTCCTACGGCAGAGCCTTCAAGGCCATCCGTGACGACGAGGTTGCGGCAGAGGCGATGGGTGTAAACCTTTTCAAGCACAAGATGCTTTCGTTTGTTATCTCCAGCTTCTTTGCCGGTGTAGGAGGTGCACTGCTTGCAATGTTCCAGACCGCCGTGCAGGCGTCGTCGTTCATGTCCTCGATGACCTATGAGATACTGCTCATCGTTGTTATCGGCGGCATAGGCTCCGTTTCCGGCAGCTGCATCGCAGCATTTTTGTACATTGCCTGCTCCGAGTGGTGGCTTCGCTTCCTCGACTCGGGCGCAATCGGAAGCATCCAAGTATCCTTCTTCCGTGACGGCTTCCGTAAGGTCGTTTTCTCCGTCGTTATCATGATAATCGTGCTGTTCTTCTCGAGGGGCATCATGGGCAATAAGGAGCTTTCATTTGCCGGACTTATCAGAAAGATACAGGCCAAAAAAGCCGCTAAGGCGGTCAAGGCCGAAGCAGGAGGTGCGGCAAAATGAGTGAAAAGAATGTTCTCCATGTTGAAAATGTGACCATGCAGTTCGGCGGTGTCGTCGCCGTAAACAACCTGTCGCTGGATATCCCCGAGGGCAAGATTGTTGCGCTCATCGGGCCTAACGGCGCAGGCAAGACCACGGCCTTTAACTGCATCACCGGCGTTTACGAGCCGACAAACGGCCTTGTAGAGTTCATGGGCGAGCCCATCGTCCGTAACCACCCGCAGGGCAAGATGAAGAAAAACTATAAGGGCGAAAACGGCGACAAGTACCTCGGCAAGGTCGTTGCCAACACGCCCGACAAGATAACCCATAAGGGCATCGCCCGTACCTTCCAGAACATCAGACTTTGGAAGAGCATGACGGTTTTTGAAAATGTTCTTATCGCAAAACACATGAACGCCAAGCAGAATGTGTTCTCCGCCACCTTCCGTGCAAACGCCAAGGAGGAGCAGCGCATGCGTGACGAGACCATGGCGCTTTTGGTCGAGCAGGGACTTGATAAGTTCAAGGACGAGATAGCGACGAGCCTGCCCTACGGTCTCCAGCGCCGTTTGGAGATAGCAAGAGCGCTTGCCGCCGACCCCAAGCTTTTGCTTCTTGACGAGCCTGCCGCCGGCATGAACCCGCAGGAAACTCAAGAGCTTGCACAGTTTATAACCGAGATCCGTGATAAGTATAATTTGACGGTATTCCTCATCGAGCATCACATGGATCTTGTAATGAACATTTCCGATTATATCTATGTCATCGACTTCGGCAAGGAGATAGCACAGGGCGTCCCGAGCAAGGTACAAAACGATCAGCGTGTCATAGACGCATATTTGGGGGTTGTTGAAGATGAGTGAAGCAATACTGAAGATCAATGACCTCAAGGTCAATTACGGCGGCATCGAGGCCGTCAAGGGCATCAGCTTTGATGTTCCCGCAGGCGAGATAATCACGCTTATCGGCGCAAACGGCGCCGGCAAGAGCTCGACCCTGCGTGCCATAGCCGGTTTAGTCAAGCCCGCCTCCGGCAGCATAGTCTTTGAAGGCGACGATATCACCGGCAAGGATCCGACCGCCATCGTCACCAAGGGCATTACTCTCGTTCCCGAAGGCAGAAAGATATTCCCAGACCTCACGGTTCTGGAAAACCTGCGCATCGGCGCATATCTGAGAAACGACGACCTGACGGACGACCTCAACTGGGTGTACGACCTGTTCCCTAGACTCAAGGAACGCTCGTGGCAGGCAGGCGGCACTCTCTCCGGCGGCGAGCAGCAGATGCTCGCAGTCGGAAGAGCACTTATGAGCCGCCCCAAGGTCATCATGATGGATGAGCCGTCGCTCGGCCTTGCACCTATCATCGTGCGCGGTATCTTCGATATCATAAAGGAGATAAACAAGCAGGGCGTGACCGTCCTTCTTATAGAGCAGAACGCAAACATGGCGCTCAAGACCGCCGATATCGGCTATGTCATGGAGACCGGCCGCATCACCATGAGCGGCGCAGGCTCAGAGCTTCTGACAAACGAAGAGGTCAAGAAGGCCTACCTCGGCGCATAATTTTACACATATTAAGAAAGCAGAAAAGCTGTTCGGCTTTTCTGCTTTTTTATTGACAATGTGCTGACAGTGACTTAAAATCTATCTTAATAGATTAATGGGGGAATTATTATGACACTTGATAAACTGCCTATAGGCGACAGTGCCGTTATTATATCGGTCGGCGGCGAGGGAAACCTACGCTGCCACCTGCTGGACATGGGGCTTATACCGCACACCGAGGTATCGGTGCGCAAGGCAGCACCCTTAGGCGACCCTATTGAGATATCGCTCCGTGGCTACACCATGACCATCCGCAAGGACGACGCCGCAAAGATCGAGGTGCGCCCGAATAAGGAGGTATAAACCATGGTAATAGCTCTTGTAGGTAACCAGAACTGCGGTAAGACCACGCTTTTTAACCAGCTGACAGGTTCAAATCAGCATGTCGGCAACTTCCCGGGCGTGACGGTCGAGCATAAAATGGGCGAGATAATCGGCTATAAAAACTACAGCCTTGTCGACCTGCCCGGCATCTATTCCATCCGTCCGTATTCCGGTGAGGAGAAGGTCACCCGCAATTTTATAATCGACGAAAAGCCAGATGCGATAATAAACATCGCCGACGCAACGAATATCGAGCGAAACCTCTATCTCACGCTTCAGCTTATAGAGATGGGAAAGCCCATGGTGCTGGCGCTTAACATGATGGATGAGCTTTTGGGTAACCATGGCTCTGTCGATATAAACAAGTTGTCCGAGCGTCTCGGAATACCCGTTGTGCCAATATCCGCCGCTAAAAATGACGGCGTTGACGAGCTCATGCGTGTCGTGTCCGAAACGGCGCAGGCAAGGCTCAAGCCCCGCAGGATAGACTTCTGCTCGGCAGGCCCCGTACACCGCTGCATACACACGGTCAGCCATGTCGTGGAGGATCATGCCGAGCGTATGGGCGTTCCGTCCCGCTTCGCTGCTACCCGTGTCATCGAGCAGGATGAGGACATAATAAACTCGCTCAAGCTCAGTGAAAACGAGCTTGAGCTCATAGAGCATGCCGTTGTGGAAATGGAGACCGAGAGCGTTCTTGACCGCAACGCAGCGTTAGCCGATATGCGTTACCGCTTTATCGAGGCCGTGTGTTCCGAGTGCGTCGTCAAGGCACAGGAGAGCAGAGAAGCCCAGCGCAGCGTGAAGATAGATAAGGTGCTCACGAATAAGTACCTTGCCATACCCATGTTCATTGCGATAATGGCGTTTATCTTCTGGATGACCTTCAGCGTTGTCGGGCAGCGGCTGTCGGATCTTCTCGGCATGGGCATAGATAAGCTCACGGTGCTTGTTGACAATGCGCTGACCGCATATGGGCTCAACCCCACGGTGCAGAGCCTTGTCATCGACGGTATTTTTGCCGGTGTCGGCAGCATTTTGAGCTTCCTGCCGATAATAGTCGTACTGTTTTTCTTCCTTGCCATTCTGGAGGACACGGGATACATGTCCCGAGTGGCGTTCGTTATGGATAAGCTTCTGCGCAAGATCGGCTTATCCGGCCGCAGCTTTGTGCCGATGCTCATAGGCTTCGGCTGCTCGGTGCCGGCTATCATGGCGACAAGGACGCTTTCAAGCGAGCGCGACCGCAAAATGACGATGCTGCTTATTCCGTTCATGAGCTGCTCCGCCAAGATACCAATTTACGCCGTGTTCACTGCGGCCTTTTTCCCGAATAACGGCGCACTCGTCATGACACTTTTGTACCTCGGCGGCATCCTCGTCGGCATAATAGCCGCAATGGTGCTCAATAAGACCGCCTTTTCCGGCAATCCTGTGCCGTTTGTCATGGAGCTTCCGAACTACCGTATGCCCTCACTCAAGAGCGTGCTGCTTCTTATGTGGGAAAAGGCTTGGGACTTTATCCGCCGTGCGTTCACGATAATTTTTGTTGCGACCATCGTCATATGGTTCCTGCAGCACTTTGACGCAAAGCTGAATGTCGTCTCGTCCGACAGCACGACGAGCCTACTGAGCATCATCGGAATGTGGATGGCACCCGTGTTTGCACCGCTCGGCTTTGCCGATTGGCGTGTCGTCACGAGTCTTGTGACCGGTCTCATGGCAAAGGAAGCGGTCATAAGCACCCTCGGCGTCCTGCTCAATGTCGGCACCGATGCCCTCGCCGGAGCGATAGCGGGACTGTTCACAATGCGCTCGGCGCTCAGCTTCCTGACCTTCGCACTTTTGTACACACCCTGCGTTGCGGCGATATCGACGATAAAGCGGGAGCTTGGCAGCACCGTCAAGACCGTAGGCGTCGTCGTCAGTCAGTGCTGCGTTGCATGGCTCACCGCTTACATAGTGTATCAGATAGCGGGTATAATACTGTAATATGGAAATTTTAATTGTACTCGTGCTTGCGGTTTGGCTCGTGCTTGCACTGCGCTCGATAAGAAAAAACGGAGCGGGCTGCAGCGGCGACTGCGCCAAATGCAGCGGAAAATGCTCAAAAAGACGGAATCAATGATCCCGTCTTTTTTCAATGAAATGTATAATACGAAAAACTTCCGTCAAAAATAGAAGCAACCTGATATATAGGAGGCTTCTGTATGGAAAACGGCAGATCCAAAAGGACGGATAAGTTTTTTGCAGGTAAGGGCTTTTACATAGTCCTTGCACTATGTATAGCGGTGATCGGCATCTCGGCGGTCAGCATAGCTCTCAATTCCGACGCAGGCAAAGCGCCCGAGCTCGACCCGGGGCTTTCGCTTTCAAACCCGACCGAGCCTATAGCGACCCCGCCCGTCGTCACGCCCACGCCCAATGTAAAGACCGATATCGAGAAGGACGACGGTGCCGTGGTCAGCACATGGAAGTCGAGCGAGACCTACGAGCAGCCCGCAGCATGGGTTTGGCCCGTAAAGGGCGAGATCGAGCGCAAGTATGCGGTCGAAACGCTTGCCTACGATGTGACCATGAAGGATTGGCGCACCCACGACGGCATCGATGTTCTTGCCGACAAGGGCACGGTCGTAAGGGCAGCCTCCGACGGTACGGTCGAGAGCATCACGCAGGACGACCTGTACGGTACGACCGTCACCATCGACCACGGCAACGGCTTAAAGAGCACCTATTCAAATCTCGCCGACAAGCCCACCGTGAAGCAGGGTGACAGCGTCAGTGCAGGCGATGTCATAGGCTCTGTCGGAGCTACGGCACTGTGCGAGGTGGGGCAGGGCAGCCATGTTCACATCGCCATGTCAAAGGACGGAAACAGTGTTGACCCGACCAAATACCTGCCCTCGTGAAGTTTTTTTGAGAAAAATGAAAAAAGCTGTTGACAACTTAGTCTATGTCTGCTAAAATCTCAATTGCTCATTTGATAAATGGCGGCATAGCTCAGTTGGCTAGAGCATGCGGTTCATACCCGCAGTGTCCCCGGTTCGAATCCAGGTGCCGCTACCAAATTAAGGCGCAGCTACCCTGCGCCTTTTATATAAGGCCCGTTGGTCAAGCGGTTAAGACACCGCCCTTTCACGGCGGTAACATGGGTTCGATTCCCGTACGGGTCACCAAAAAAAGACACGCTATGCGTGTCTTTTTTTGTGACCCACGCCTTCGGCGCAATTATCCGCTTCGCTCAATTATGGGCGAGAGGGGAATACCATCCCCTCTCAAACTCTCCCCATGCGTGATTTTTCAATTTCGTTCTAAAATTTCTTTCTGTCGAAAATCGCAACAGCAGTCCACATCTGTGGGCTGCTTTTTTACTTACCGGTGTGACAAACAGCAAAATTTGTGGTATTATAAATTGCGCCTGCTCAATTTTTTCAAACCCCTGTGTAATAATGAAAACAGTAAAGAAGGGCATTTTCATGTGGGTTCTTTTTGCATTCGGCTCGGCGCTGTTTGCCGGACTGACCTCGGTGCTCGCCAAGTGCGGCGTAAGGAAAACGGACTCTGACGCAGCAACGGCGATACGCACCATCGTCGTGCTCATTTTCTCGTGGCTGATGGTTTGGATAGTTGGCTCTGCCCCGACGATAACGACTCTCAGTACAAAAACATGGGTGTTTCTCATCCTGTCGGGCCTTGCGACCGGCGCATCGTGGCTGTGCTATTTTAGAGCCTTGCAGTTAGGCAATGTCAACAAGGTCGTGCCCATCGACAAATCCTCAACGGTTCTGACCATTCTGCTTGCACTTGTATTCCTCGGCGAGCCGGTCTCGTGGCTCAAGGGCATTGCCGTTATCCTTATCGGCATCGGCACATTCATGATGATCGAGAAAAAGGCCGACAGCGGTGAAAAGACGGAAAAGAAAAGCTGGCTACTATACGCAGTTTTGTCCGCTGTATTTGCGTCGCTGACCTCCATACTCGGCAAGATCGGCATAGACGGCGTTGAATCGAACCTCGGGACAGCCATACGCACATGCGTTGTGCTAGTGATGGCGTGGCTCATCGTATTTATAAAGGGCAAGCAGCATACGCTCAAGGTCATACCCAAAAACGAGCTGGGCTTTATCTGCCTGTCCGGCCTTGCGACCGGCGGCTCGTGGCTGTGCTACTACAAGGCATTGCAGGACGGCCTTGCAAGCGTCGTTGTCCCCATCGATAAGCTGAGCATCCTCGTTTCCATCGGCTTCTCGGCACTGGTGTTTAAAGAGCGCCTGAGCAAAAAGGCGGCGTTCGGCCTAGTGCTCATCGTCGGCGGAACATTGATGATGTTACTGTGAACAAACTCTGCTGTGCAGCGTGAAAGGAATTGGATGTGCTTACCTCGGTCGTGCTCGGCATAGTGATAGCGGCAGGTTCGGTGACATTGTTCAAACAATTGAAAATTCGGGATAAGTCCTAAGATGACTTATCCCGAATTTTTTCCTTGTTAAAACGCCGACTTTTTGGTATAATGTACTGAATATGTCTCAGGAGGTGCGCCGTGTCAGCTAAAGCGAAGCGGCAGGGAAGCAGCCCGGCCAAAAGAACATATATTGCCTTTGCGGCGATAACACTTGCCGTGCTTGCGGTGGTGTTCGCCGTTATTATGCAGTCAAGGTCGAAAACGCCGGTGTATGTGCTTGAGGTGAACGGCCTTGATGCCGAAACGCCTGCCGAGGCGCAGATCGAGTGCCGAGCCGAGCATGAGAAGTTTGCAAAGCCTCTGCAGAATAACACAGGCTGTGCATGGGTCTGGTGCGGCGATAATAAGCTGTACCTTGTAAAGACCACGGCGCTTCGGATAAACACCAAGGACGAGACACAGAATTTCACTGCCGTGACCTTTGACGGCGGCGAGGGCAAGCGGCTTGAGGGCTATATCATCGAACCCGAAACTCCGCCCACGGAGCTTGGCAGAATAGTGCTCACGGACGGCGAAAAGTATAATTTCGAAAGCGTCAGCATGTCCATCAGAGAGGGCCTTCGCAGCGGCGAGATAAGCTACGAGAACGCCGTCTACCTTTGGGAAAAGGACAGTACCGAGGTCATCGCCGTGCGGGCGGACAGCTATCAGACGGTGCAGGACAACATCGTGTCGTTCACCGACGACGGCAATGTGACGCACACATGCTATATATTAGACACTAAAATAGATTGAAGGAATAAGTAATGGCAAATGCAGCGCAGGGACTGACGGGCGACACCAAACGCCTGCTTGAAATAGTTAAGGTGATGAGCAAATATAAGGTGATGCAGGGCTTTGACCCCGATAAGCTTTGCGAGATGCTCAAGGAGCTCGGGCCTACCTTCGTTAAGCTCGGCCAGCTTCTGTCGATGCACCCCGAGATCATACCCATGGAGTATTGCAAGAAGCTCGAGAGCCTCAGAACGGACGCCTCCACACTCGTCACCGTCCAGATAAGGGAGATAATCAGTGAGGAGTACGGCAAGCCTTGGAACGCCGTGTTTGAGCGCATCCTGCCAATTCCCTTGGGCGCTGCGTCCATTGCGCAGGTGCACGAGGCAATACTGCTCGACGGCACGCATGTCGCCGTGAAAATTCAGCGCCCCGATATTTACAACAAGATGGAGCGGGATGTCAGGCTCATCAAAAAGGCGCTTGATATCGTGAAGTTCAAGAGCATCAACAATGTCATGAACCTGTGCGACTGCATCGACGAGATGTGGCTCGTTGCGCAGGACGAGATGGACTTTTTCCGTGAGGCCGAAAACATCCGCACCATCCGCCGCAACAACGAGGGCGTGCAGTATGTCTACTGCCCGAAGGTGTACGATGAGCTGACGACGAAAAATGTCCTCGTCATGGAGTATATAGGCGGCTTTGAGCTTAATAACACAGAGGAAATGCTCCGCCAGGGCTACAATGTCCACGAGGTGTGCACGAAGTTTATAAATAACTACATAAAGCAGTTTGCCGAGGACAGGTTCTTCCACGCCGACCCCCACCCGGGCAATATCCGTGTTCAGGACGGCCGCATAGTATGGCTCGATCTCGGCATGATGGGCAGGCTCACCGAGAAGGACGCCGAGCTTGTCACCGGCTGCATGCGAGCCATTTTCAGCAACGACTATCTGAAATTTGCCGACAATGTCCTTGAGATATGCGAGCATGACCCGAATATGGACAAGGCGGCGTATTACGAGCGCATGCGTGCCTATCTTGATAAGTACAGGGTCATCAGCATGGCGGAAATGAGCAGCACCGTTGAGATTTTTGCAGACCTCTACCGCATTGCAAGGGATTTTGAGATAAAGGTGCCCAGATCGCTGACGATGTTCTGGCGCTCGCTCGCCATCATGGAGGGCACGGTCTCCGACCTTTCACCCGACACCGACCTTGCGGCGATAATCGGCAAGCACCTTGCTGCGCAGTCGCTCGTTAAGGGCATAGCCGGCAGCATTACAAAGAGCATCTCCCACCGCAAGCTCATCTCCGGTAAGCCCCTGAGCTACACCGGCCATGAGCAGGAGCCCGACGAGATAATAGACGAGACCGAAGACGAAGAAAAACCGGAGTAAAAACTCCGGTTTTTTCACATATCAAGGCAGTCGGGCTTGCTCCTTATGTCGAACAGAAGCTGTACGAAGCTTTTGAAAAAGGGGATAAAGCTTCCGTCGTCTATCATGGTGAATATCTCGTCTAATGACGCCCATCTGACCGCCTGCACCTCCTCGGCTTGAAGCGTGAGCGATGCTAGGTCAATGTCACGGTTTATGAGGTAAAAGTCGTCAAACCCGTTGTCAAAATTAACGGTGAGGTTGGGGCGGATATTCTCAAAGCTGAGGTCAAGCCCGAGCTCTTCCATGAGTTCACGGTGCGCAGTGTCACGGCTCGTCTCGCCTGCGACCGAGCAGCCGCCGCAGGTCACATCCCACATGTCGGGAAAGCCTGCCTTGGTCGACTGGCGCTTTTGAATGAGCATTTTTCCCTCGGAGCTAAAAATGCAGATGTGTATGACCATGTGGTAGCAGCCCTCCGGCGGCTCCTCGCCTCGAACGCCGGTAAGCCCGGTCGGCAGCCTGTTGACATCGTATAGATCCCGTATCTCCATGACGCACTCCTTTCTTAACAGGAGTAAGCGTATCACCGTTTGTTTAATAATTCAAGCTTGAAAATTTAAACCGCCGCGTATATAATTTTAAATATAACTTAAACAAGGAGGAAAAACCATGCAGAGAGTTTATGATTTTCTTAAGGAAGCAGGCACCTATTTCATCGCCACGGTCGAGGGAGACCAGCCGAGAATAAGGCCGTTCGGCACCGTCGATATCTATAACGGGAAGCTCGGCATCCAGACCGGCAAGAAAAAAGCGTTCTTCAAGCAGGTCGAGGCAAATCCCAAAGTAGAGATCTGTGCATTTAAAGACGGCGAGTGGATCCGTGTCGCAGGCGAACTCTACGCCGACGACAGCATCGAGGCCTGCGAGCACATGCTCCAAAGCTACAATGAGCTCAGAAGCCTGTACACGCCCGGAGACGGCAACTGCGTCGTTTTGTACTTCAAGTCCGGCACGGCGACCATAAGCTCGTTCACCGCCGAGCCTGTTGTTATCGAGTTTTAAGCGGAAAACGACAAAAGCTTCTTTACATCCGGCCGAGGTTTTGCTATAATATATCGGCAAATGCGCCCGTAGCTCAGCTGGATAGAGTGTCAGACTCCGACTCTGAAGGTCGTGGGTTCGAATCCCGTCGGGCGTACCAAAGCCCTAAAGGCACAAGCCTTTGGGGCTTTATTTATTACCGAGGCAGCGGAGCATCCGGCACGGTGCGCAGTATCAAAAAATGCTGCCCCACCGCTTCGGTCACAGCCTCGCTCATCCTCACCTGCACTATGGTACAAAACCGACCCAATCAAGCAAAGCACGAGACTGCAAGCTTCATAAAACAGCATAAGCTATAACAAAAATCCTGCACGAAAGTGCAGGATTTCTTGACTTATATATGAAATATGTTTATCAGAAACAGCAGCGACAGGCCGTAGTAGGTCACGACGGCGACAAGGTCGTTGACGGTCGTGATCAGGGGACCCGATGCGACTGCGGGGTCGATGCGTATCTTGTTAAACAGCATCGGTATCAGCGTGCCGACAAGGCTCGACACCACCATGGCAACGATGAGCGACACGCCCACGCAGCCGGAGATGAGAAACGCCGACGCCCAAACATAGCCCTTGCAGACATGGATATACACGCCCAAAAACACCAGCGCCATGACGCCGAGGCAGCCGCCGTTTAAAAGCCCGACACGCATTTCCTTGCCGAGCAGCGCAAGCTCGTCCTTGAAGCTGAGCCTTTCGTCAACGAGCACACGGATGGTGACCGCCAGCGACTGCGTGCCGACATTGCCCGCCATGTCCAGCACGAGCGACTGGAAGCAGATGACGATGGGCAGCGCCGCAACGACCTCTTCAAAAACGCCTACCACCGAGGAAACGGCCATGCCCAAAAACAGCAGCGCAATGAGCCACGGCAGGCGCTTTTTCATGCTCACGAGCGTAGGCTCGTTAAGATCCTCCTCCGAGGTCAGGCCGCCGAGCTTTGCGTAATCGTCGCCCATAGCGTCGTCAACTAGCTCAACGAGATCCTGCGCAGTTAATATACCGGCGATTTTACCGTCCTCTGAGAGCACCGGCAGGGAGTCTTCTTCATAATCTGCAATGCGGTCGATGCAGTCCTCTATCTTCTCGTGCACAAGCACATAGGGGTAGCCACGGCGAATAATGCCTGCAAGCGGGTCGTTTTCACGGGCGATTATGAGATCGGGAAGGTCGATAGCACCGGCAAAGGCACCGTCCTTGTCCACGACATAGAGCGTCTGGATGTTGTCGTGCTCACCGGCTTGACGCACTAGCTCGCTCATGGCGCTGCGGATAGTCAGCGTATCGGGGATGCAGACAAAATTGCTGCTCATGCGGCTGCCTATCTCGTCCTCGTCAAAGGCCAGCAGTCGGCGGACATCGTTTCTCGTGTCGTCGTCAAGGTGAGCCGCCAGCGCCTTCTTCGTCTCGGGCGTCAGCTCACGCACAATGTCGGTCGCATCGGCAGCATCCATTTCGGAGATGACCTCGGCTGCCAGCGCAGCGGGGAGCTCTGCAAGGTATTGCGGAGCATCGTCAAAATACGGAAACAGCTCTGCCAAGGTCTCGGCATCAAGCTTGGAAAACAGCCGCTCACGCTCGGTGTCCGTAAGCTCTGTGACAGCCATTGCGACATCACGCTCGTGGAAGTGCTTTAAAAGCTCCGTCAGCTCACCCTTGCGGATGAGTGCAATAATGTCCTGTGTAAAATCGTTTCTTTTGATATCCTTCATATTAGCATCCTCCTTGATCGATCAGTTGGGCGCAAAAAATGCACCGGCTCGGAGATAGTTGCCAAACAGAACAACTCCGGGGCGGCGCAGAAGAACACTATGAAACGGTACGGTCAGTCCATGCCCATGGAAGCCCGCACACTATCATCGTATCTCTGCTTGCCGCATATCCGACTTCGCCCTGTACTTCCACAGCTATCCATGAACATTCACCTCCGTAAAATGCTTGTGTTATGCCGTTTTCCGGCTTTCGGGCTCATGATAGCAAAGTGATACAAAATTGTCAATCGCCGTTTTACACAAAAGTCTTAATATTGTCAAAGCAGTCTTTTCACGGCGTGCAAAATAGTGTATAATCACGGTGAGAAACAGCGAAAGGGGGCAGCGTATGCGCAGAACAAACCGAAGCGGCAGCTTTTTTGTTTGCTTATTGTTCAATATGCTCCTTAACCTCGAAGGACTCATACCGGCGGCGGTGCTTTTGGCCCTGCACTATGTGCTCGACTGGCCGCTGTGGCTCACCTTTGCGGCCGTGGGGCTTTGGGTGCTGTATCTTGTCGCATGGATGGCAGTGATCGGCTGGGCGGGACGCTGCGGCAGCACGCCCGACGCACCCAAGGAAAGCAAAAATCCGTATTCAAACAAACATATATAACCGAAAGGAGTCAATGCAATGGGACTTATCAAAGCAGGCATCGGTGCCGTAGGCGGCACATTGGCAGACCAGTGGAAGGAATTTTTCTACTGCGAAGCGATATCCAAGGATGTGCTTGTAACAAAGGGGCAAAAGCGTGTAAGCGGCCGCTCGTCGAACACAAAGGGGAATGACAACATCATCTCCAACGGCTCGGGCATCGCCGTTGCCGACGGTCAATGCATGATCATCGTCGAGCAGGGCAAGGTCGTCGAGGTCTGCGCAGAGCCGGGCGAGTTTACATACGATACATCGACCGAGCCGTCCATTTTCTCCGGCAGCCTCGGCAGCAGCATAAAAGAAACATTCAAGACCATCGGCAAGCGCTTTACCTACGGCGGCGACACCGCCAAGGATCAGCGTGTGTATTACTTTAATCTCAAGGAGCTTATCGACAATAAGTTCGGCACGCCAAACCCCATCCCGTTCCGCATCGTCGACAGCAAGATCGGCCTTGACATCGATGTGTCGGTGCGCTGCTCGGGCGTGTATTCGTACAAGATAGCAGACCCGCTGCTGTTCTACACCAATGTCTGCGGCAATGTTGAGCGGGAGTATACCCGGGATGAGCTTGACAGCCAGCTCAAGACCGAGTTTATAAGCGCACTTCAGCCGGCCTTCGGCAAGCTCTCCGAGCTTGAGCTGCGCCCCAATCAGATAGTCACCCACAACACCGACCTTGAAAATGCGATGAACGCAGCCCTTTCTGAAAAGTGGGGAACCCTGCGTGGCCTCAAGGTCGTGAGCATCGCTCTCGGCTCCGTGACCCTGCCCGAGGACGATGCCGAGCTAATAAAGCAGGCTCAGCGCACCGCCATCATGCGTGACCCCACCATGGGCGCGGCAACGCTCGTCGGCGCTCAGGCCGATGCAATGAAGGCGGCGGCAGCCAACGACTCGGGCGCAATGACCGGCTTCATGGGTATGGGCATGGCCATGAACGCAGGCGGCGGCATGAACGCTCAGAACCTCTACGCCATGGGTCAGCAGCAGTCAGCTCAGGCGGCACCGGCGGGCGCATGGAAATGCTCCTGCGGCGCCGTGGCTACCGGTAACTTCTGCCCCGAGTGCGGCGCAAAAAAGCCCGTTTCCGAGGGGTGGGTGTGCGCTTGTGGAGCGGTCAACAAGGGCAAATTCTGCACCGAATGCGGCGCAAAGAAGCCCGCAGGCGTACCGCAGTACCGCTGCGACAAGTGCGGCTGGGAGCCGGAAAAGGGCGCAAAACCGCCGAAGTTCTGCCCGGAGTGCGGCGACCCGTTTGACGACGGCGACATAGTAGGCTGATAATTATGCCTGAAAGGAGTTGGCCTGATGCAAACCTTGCAGGAATATAAATGCCCGTGCTGCGGCGGTGCGATTGCGTTTGACAGCCGCCTGCAGAAGATGAAGTGTCCGTACTGCGACACCGAGTTCGACATGGAAACGCTCAAAAGCTACGACGAGGGACTTTCCGAAACTCCGGACGAGATGGAATGGGAGACCACGGCAGGACAGGAATGGAACGACGGCGAGACCGACGGGCTTTGCTCGTATGTCTGCGCCTCCTGCGGCGGCGAGATAGTCTGCGACGAGAACACGGCGGCGACCTCGTGTCCGTTCTGCGGAAACCCGGTCGTCATGATGGAAAAGCTCGCAGGCTCACTGAAGCCCGATATCATGATACCGTTTAAGTTGGATAAGGAAGCGGCAAAGGCGGGATTATTAAAGCACCTGAGCGGCAAGCGCCTTGTGCCCAAGGCGTTCAAGGACGAAAACCACATCGACGAGATAAAGGGCATCTATGTCCCGTTCTGGCTGTTTGACACCGATGCCGATGCACAGGTGCGCTACCGTGCGACAAGGATGCGTGCGTGGAGCGACAGCGAGTATGATTATACCGAGACCAGCCATTTTCTCGTCAGCCGCAGCGGCAGCATAGGCTTTGAGCATGTGCCGGTCGACGGTTCGTCGAAGATGGCCGATGACCTCATGGAGTCCATTGAGCCGTTTGACTTTTCCGAGGCCGTCGACTTTCAGACGGCGTACTTGGCGGGATATTTAGCCGATAAATATGATGTCGATGCCGAGCAGAGCGTTGAGCGGGCAAACGAGCGTGTCAAGCGCTCGACCGAGGAAGCCTTTGCCTCGACCGTGCACGGCTATGACACCGTCACGACCGACAGCAGCCACATAAAACTGTATAACGGCAAGGCAAAATATGCGCTCTACCCCGTGTGGCTTCTGAACACCACATGGAACGGCAATAAATATACCTTTGCGATGAACGGGCAGACCGGCAAATTTGTCGGCGACCTGCCGGTAGACAAGGCTGCGGCGGCGTGGTGGACGGTCGGCCTGTCAGCGGTGTTCAGCGTTGTGGCCTACGGTGTCGTGAACCTGCTGTACGGCATGGGCATTATATGAGGGAGGCGGCTATGAAAAAGAAACTTTTTGCACTCCTGCTTGCCCTTGTGTTCAGCCTTTGCTGTGCCGTGCCCGCATTTGCGGCGAATATTGACCGCAGCCGTGTCGTTGACGGAGCGGAGCTTCTGACCGATGACGAGATATCGGCGCTTTCCGATATGCTCGATGAGATAAGCACCCGTCAGCAGATGGATGTTGTCGTCATGACCTCGGATGACCTGCAGGGCTACGACACGGCGACCGAGTGCGCCGACGAGCTGTACGAGTATTGCGGCTACGGCTTCGGCGACGAGAAGGACGGTATCATGCTGTTTATCTCCATGGATGACCGTGACTGGGCGATATCCACCTGCGGCAGAGCCATCGAGGTGTTCGGCGAGTACGACTGCGACTACATCGGGAACGAGATAGTACCGTACCTGTCCGACGGCGACTATGCCGCAGCGTTCGAGCGCTTTGCCAACCTTTGCGACCAATTCATCACAAACGGCGGTATTGACGATGATGATTATGACTATGACGATGATTATGATGATCATAGAGACTTTACCATCCCGAGCGAGCGGCTCTCGCCAATGTGGATACTCGTCTCGATAGTCGCAGGCATCCTCATTGCTGTACTAGTAGTAGGGATAATGCGCTCAAAGCTCAAGACCGTGCGTTTCCAAGCGGCAGCGGCGAACTATGTTAAGCACGGCAGCATGGATATAACCGACAGCAGCGACCTGTACCTGTACCGCACCATGTCCCGCACCCCGAGGCCGAAGAGCAACGACAACTCGTCCTCCGGCGGCGGTGGCGGCATCCACATGTCCTCCTCCGGCACAATGCACGGCGGCAGCAGCGGCAAATTCTGAAAGGGGGAACTCCGATGAAGCGACTTCTTGCCAGCTTTTTTTGTTTGACAGCACTGCTCTTACTGAGCGCATGCCAGCAAAACGACGATACGAACCTGATATCCGGCACTTATTACGCAGTCAACGATACCACTGTATCTTCTGTCGGCGATTTCGACCCTACGCCTTATCTGTGGTTTGACACGGCCGAGAAAAAGTTCGCCTATGGCCTCGATAAGGAGGTCTCATATGCGGAGACCGGCTCATATACGGTCAAGGACGGAGTGGTAATTGCCACATCGAATGACAAAGAATATCGCATCGAGATCGTAGACGATAAAACGCTTGCCATGCTCGGCGGCGAGGATTCCGAGCACCCCGTTCGCACGCAATTTGTGCTCTATGAAGAACCGGCACAATAACAAGAAAACCCCAAAACCGGCGCACCAAACGGTGCGCCGGTTTTTTTCTGTTGCAAAGCATTAAATTCAGTTAAAAAATCCACAATAAATCCTAAAATTTCTCAAGGATGCTATTGACTTTAGAGCAAGGATATTGTATTATGACAGCAAGGTTAGCAAAGCCTAACTAACATGCTTGAAAAGAGGCGGTGCCGATGGGACTTAGGCAGGTAAAAACACGAAGTGTACAGCTTCTTTCAGTACGCTTCTTTGACGAAATGTGGAGGCGAAGGCTGAAATTGGACAGCTGTGAGCATGACCGCTTATAATAAACGGTTATGCTCGGTAAAAGTTATCTTACGATTTCATCGAACAAGAAAGGAGACAGAATATGAATTTTTTTAAAAGATTTTTATGTTTAGCACTTGCACTAGCATTCACTGCTGCACTGTCGCTACCCGTTTTTGCAGTTGGTGCTGCTGAGCAAAGCGATTCTGAGCCTCGTGTGCTGCAAGTCCTTATTGTTGATGAGAATGGAAGTCAGCTTTATACGGGTGAAGAAGCCGAAAGAGTTTTTGCGGAGCTTGACAGTGTACAAACTACTGATGCTGAAGAGCTGGCCGTTGTTGATGCGCAGCAGTTGTCCGACGACGCTGTTGAGCCGTATGGTGCTTTTCGTTATAAGTACAGATTCGTTCCTGACAGTAAAGATAAAACGAAAGTCTATGGATCTTATAGAATCATTTCCGACGCAATTGGAAATGATACCTCTCTCACACAGAAACTATCATTTGGAATTTCAGCAAAATCATCTTGGTCCGTGAATTGTAAATTGACCGGTAAGTTCAAGGACACAGCCGAGGCCTCAATAGGTGGAGATTGGACAAAGACATATTCTGGTGAGGCTACATGGGAGATTAGTGTTGCTTCGAAGAAAAGAGTGTGGGTACAATATCGACCAGAGTATATTCTCCATTCAGGAAAGGTACAGAAATATTACAAAACACGAGGAACGGGAATAACGATAGTGGAATCATCAGAAAATGTTAATATCCGTGAAGCGTATGAAAGAAAGCTTACACTGAAAAATAAGACATATAAAATGCCGGCAGGCACATACATTTGGTGTGAGGATAATGACTATTTGAGTTCTAAACCACCTGTGGTGAAGAAATAAGGAGCAGCTATGAAAGAATTTTTTCACATGAGTTCAACATTTATAATTGTAGCGGTCGTGCTGTTCTGTTTAAACAGAGTGTGCGGAGAGCTTAATTTGATGACCTTTGCGACAACTTTCAATATGGTTGGAACAAGTGAATTATCCTCTATGGAGATATTCACTTATATTGCAAGTGCGGTTTCTTTCATTGTTGGTCTGGTCTTTCTGCTTTTAGGTTTGAAAGAGCGCAAAAAATAATAATATTCATCTAGCCAAAACCGGCGCACCAAACGGTGCGCCGGTTTTGAGGTTTTATAAATATCAACTCAAAATCCAATCAATCGATATGTATAACTGTCTGCATGAGGTCTTCGGGGGTGATGTTGGGGTTGTGGTAGTGCTCACGCTTCTGCGTTTTCTTGCCCATGTAAATGGACTCGGTCGGGCAGTATTGCAGGCAGCCGAGGCACTGGATGCAGTCCGTGCCGAATGTGGGGTGACCGTCGACAAACTTGATGTTGCCCTTGGGGCACAGCTTTGCACACTGTCCGCAGGAAACGCAGGTGTCCTTGTTGACGGAGAGCTTCTTTGCCTTCTTGCCGGAAAGCTTCGGCCAAGCCTTGCTCTCGACGGAGTTGAACGGATTGCAAGGCGGCTCCTTCTCGGTGACCTTGCCTGCGAGGATCTCCTTTGCGATCTTTGCGGCGAGCTTTTCGCTGCGCTTCTGCGCAAGCTTCGGGGTCGTGGGCGGGAGCATCAGCGTGTGCGGGAACAGCCAGATGCAGGTGCACTGGTGGGTAACGCCCTTCCAGTAGCTGAGGGGATGAATCTTATTGAGCTTGTAAAGCCCCGTGCCGAGGTAGCTTGCCGACTGGCTGATGCCGAACACATAAGCGTCGGGGCCTATCTTCACGCTCTTCATAAACTCCTCAACTCCGCCGGGCAGACCGCCGCCGTGGCAGGGGAAAACGAAGCCGACCCTTTTCGCCTGCGTGGCATCGGTGACAACGGGCTGGGAGCGCATCATGACAATATCGGTGTCCCCGAGAGCCTTAGCGAGATTTTTCGCAAAATCAAGGCAATTTCCCGTGCCGGAGAAGCAATAAATAATGTTGGTGCTCATAAAATCATTCCTTTCTAATGATGCGCCTATTGTAATACACAAAAAGTTATGGTACAATAGTACCGTAAGAAATGAAACATCGGAGGGCGAAATGTACCATATCAAGAACGATAAGCGAGCCTATGCCTCGGCGGAGCTCATATGCTCTGCGCTGCTTGAGCTATTGGAAACAACGCCGTTTGAGCAGATAACCATCAGCGATATCCAGCGGGTGTCCACCGTGAGCCGCTCGACCTTTTACCGCAATTTTGACTGCATCGAGGATGTGCTGATGCTCCTGTGCGACCGCAGCTTTGAAGCGGCGTTCAAACGAGCCGAGGAGACCGGCGAGGAGATACGGGTTGCGGTGTTCCGCTATTGGTTTGAAAATGTGACCCTGCTTGAGACCATCGTCAGGATACACCGCACCGACATTCTTGTTGAGAGCCTGCGCCGAAGCGAGCAGATGAAGCAAAACTTCCGCCCGTATATCAAGGACGAAAATGTGTTCGACTATTTCTCGGGCGTCATAGCCTCGGTCATGGTCGGCATACTTTCAACATGGATAGAGCACGGCAAGATCGAGAGCGAGGAGCAGGTCATGCAGAATACCCAAAAGGCGTTTATGAAGCTAATAACGCTCGGAATCATGGGAAAATACAGAATAAAGAAATGAAAAACACAGACAAAACCGAAATTTTTGAATCAACTCCGATGCCCACTGCGGTCGCCAAGCTTTGCATCCCGACGGTGCTTGCGACGCTCGTGATGGTGCTGTATAACTTAGCCGACACCTTCTTTGTCGGCGAACTAAACGACGCCGTGGAAAACGCCGGTGTCACGCTCGTTGCGCCGGTGCTGCTGGCGTTCAATGCGGTGAACAACCTCTTCGGCGTCGGCACATCGAGCAAAATGAGCCGTGCTCTCGGCAGCCGTGACTACGACACGGTCTACCGCAGCTCCGCCTTCGGCTTTTATTCTGCGCTCATCTTCAGCGTCATTATGGCCATTGGCTGCACTGTGCTGAAGACGCCGCTCATGCGCCTTTTGGGCGCAGATGCAACTACTTGGCAGACCACCTCTGACTATTTCTTCTGGACTGTCACCTGCGGCACCGTTCCGGCTATAATGAATGTCGTCATATCCTACCTTGTGCGTGCCGAGGGCGAGGCGCTGCACGCCAGCATCGGTATGATGAGCGGCTGCATTTTGAACATCATCCTAGACCCGATATTCATCCTGCCGTGGGGTCTTGACATGGGGGCCGCCGGAGCGGGACTTGCGACCTTTATCGCAAACTGCTTTGCCTGCGTGTACTTCCTTGTGATACTCTACCTCAAGCGCAAGACGACCTATGTCTGCATAAAGCCGAGTATGTTCTCGTTCCGCAAGGACATTGCAAAGGATATATGTGTTGTCGGCATTCCGGCATCGATACAGAATTTGCTCAATGTCACGGGCATGACCATTTTGAATAATTTAACCGCCGCCTACAACAGCGCCTCCGCCGTTGCGGCAATGGGCATTGCCAACAAGATAAGCATGGTGCCGCTGTACTGCGCCATGGGAATTTCGCAGGGTATAATGCCGCTTATAAGCTACAACTATGCATCGGGAAATATAAAGCGCATGAAGCAGTCGATAACATTCACGACGAAAATTTCCTTGGGAATAATCATAGTTCTGGCGGCGGGGCTATACCTCGGCTCGGGAAGCGTCATTGCGGCGTTTCTCAACGAGCCGGAGGTCATATCCTACGGAGCTCGCTTCCTACATGGCATGAGCCTTGCACTGCCGTTTCTGTGCATCGATTTTGTCGCAGTCGGCGTGTTCCAGGCCTGCGGCATGGGTGGCAAATCACTTATATTTGCGCTCATGCGCAAGCTCGTGCTTGAGATACCGGCACTATTCGTGCTCGATAAGCTGTTCCCACTGTACGGCCTTGCATATGCCCAGTTGGTGGCAGAGGTCGTGCTTGCGGCTGCGGCCGTGATAGTGCTTTCAAAAATGTTCCGCAGGCTGCAAAACGAAAGAGGGCTGCAAAATGGCTGAGATAATCGAGATGCAAGACATTTCCACACCCGAGCTTGCGCCGTTTGCAAGGCTGACGGAAGCTCAGCTAAGGCAAAAATCAGACCCAGAAAAGGGCATTTTCATTGCCGAGAGCACCAAAGTCATAGAATATGCGCTAAATTTCGGATGCGAGCCGATAGCGTTTTTGATGGAGCGGCGGCATATTAACGGTCAGGCGAGCGGATTGATTGCCGCCTGCCCCGAAACGCCGGTCTACACCGGCGACAGCGAAACTCTCGCCGAACTCACCGGCTTCGAGCTCACCCGCGGCGTCCTGTGCGCAATGCGCCGTCCGGTGCTTCCGACTGCTGCGGATATCTGCCGCAGCGCCCGCAGAGTAGCGGTGCTCGAGGGCCTTGCCGACCCCACGAATGTCGGGGCGATATTCCGTTCGGCCGCCGCCCTCGGCTTTGATGCCGTGCTTGTAGACAGAACCTGCTGCGACCCCTTGTACCGCCGTGCGGTCAGGGTGAGCATGGGTACGGTATTTCAGATACCGTGGACACGCATAGACAGTGCCGCAGAGCTTAAAGCACTCGGCTTCAAGACCGCCGCCATGGCACTCACGGATAATTCTGTCAGTATCGATGACCCCGCACTTTGCAGCGAAAAAAAGCTTGCCGTCATCATCGGCAACGAGGGCAGGGGACTGTCCGAGGAGACCGTTTTAAACAGCGATTACGCAGTAAAGATACCCATGTCCCACGGTGTTGACTCACTTAACGCTGCTTCCGCCGCTGCGGTCGCATTTTGGCAGTTAAGTTGACTTAGAGCCGAATTCTATCGTCTGTCAGCGTGCCCTTTCGGTGCTTTCCGCCTTTTTTGTCTTAATGGGCGACAGCCCATTGACACCAAAGAAAGCCGAAAATCCCTCGAAAAACATCACTGACAGATGCCTTGCAGTTTTGA
>JABLTO010219324.1_pt1 | contig 40244 bp, 41 predicted proteins | sample 7160091 | NCBI WGS metagenome assembly JABLTO01 (sample SAMN14651225, study PRJNA627086) | human gut metagenome | isolation source: feces | host: Homo sapiens
CCTTTCTTTTTTATATTTTTTATCTCCTTCATATAAATAATTATCCAAAAATTTAAAAAACCCCCTAAATTTCTGAAAAAAATTTCAAAAATTTAGAAAGTTTTTTTATTTTTCTTTAACAGCCTTAAAAATCTTCTTCCATAAACCAGTTTCAGAATAGTTTAGTATCCCAACCTTATAAACCTTAAGACCATATTTTACTAATAAATAATTTAAAAGTATTAAAAGTATTATTCCAATTATTACAACACCAACACCTATTTCTCCGGAAAGCAAAAGACTAGGTGCTAAAGATACCGACATTAAAGGAATAGATGCCATAACTTTTATAAATGTAGAACCTGGAAATGCTGCAGATAAAATTATTAAGTAATATCCTATTACACTTATTATCATAAGAGGTGTTTGAAGTTGCTGATAATTTTCCATATTAGTTGTCATTGAGGCAAGTATTCCCGCTAAAAGAGAGTAAGCTAAAAAACTAAGTATTATTAAAATTATTATAAGTGGGATTATATAACCTAATTTATTTATTATTCCACTATTTTTTATTAAGTCTACCGCACCTGTTAAATCAAGATTTGATGCTGCATCGGTTAAAACAGAAAATGAACCACTACTTTTGCTAGTTAGTTTTCTTACAATAAGACCAATACCAGAATACATTAAAAGAAGAAAACCTTGAAATAAAACAAATAAATTACTTGCTAATACCTTAGAGAAGAAATGTACTTTAGCAGATACGTTTCCTATTATTATTTCCATACCGCGAGTTGATTTTTCTTCGTTTATTTCCGCTCCTATCATTTGAACTAAAAACATTATTAACATAAAACAAGGAAGTACAATAATTAGTGAAAGTACGGAAAGAAGTGATCTTGAAGATTCTTCATCCTTACTTTTTTCTTTATCAACAAAAGTTCTTTTTATAGTAACTTCTTTTGATATTTTAGCAAGTTCATCCTTATCTATATTTGAATTATTTATTGCAATTATCTCTTTTGCACTATTTAAAGAAGCTTTAATTGCTTGATACTTTAATGTATCAACATAAGAATCTGTTATAAACTCTGCATTAAAGAAATTATCTTTATCTTCTTTTATAACTAATAAAATATCTTTTTTACCCTTTAGTTTTTTCTTTTCTTTATCTAAATCATTTACCTTTTTTATGATGACTTTTGAATCATTTAAATACTTACCAACGTTTTTTAAGTTTTCCTCTATCACATTATAATAACCCGTGTTATCTATAACGTTTATCTTTACATCATAATTAAAGTCTCCCCCAAAAAACGTAATAATACCATCTATGTTAACAAGTGCTACTATAACTAGCATAACAATTACATTAACAATCTTAAACCATTTACTTTTCATTGTTTTCTTAAGACTATGCTTAGTTAAAAATATAAACTTATTTTCCATATACTTCACCTACTTTTGCTATAAATATCTCTTCTAAACTAGAATCTTCAAGTGCAAATTTAGTTATATTATCTTTTGTTTTTATATAGTTAAATATATTTTTAAAGTACTTCTCATCTTTTATATTAACTTTAAACAAAAAAGATATCTTACTTACTGATAAAACACCATCTATTTTTTCTAATTCACTTTTTTTTACGTCACCTTCTATTATTACTTTTTTTATTTTATAATCTTTTTTTATGTCTTTTAAATAACCTTCTAAGACGGTTTTACCTTTAACTAATATAAGTAATTTTTCACAAAAAAGTTCAACGTGATCCATTCTGTGTGATGAAAATATAATTGATGTTCCTTTATCTTTTAACTCTAATATAACGTTTTTAAAAAGTTCTATATTAAGTGGATCTAGTCCAGAAAATGGTTCATCTAATATTAAAAGTTCTGGTTCATTTATAATTGCAGATATAAACTGAACTTTCTGCTGATTACCTTTTGATAATGTATTTATTTTTCTATCTTTATAATCTTCTATTTCAAACTTTTTAAGAAGTTTATCTAGCCTTTCTAAAATGGTTTTTTCATCTAATGATTTTAAAGCCCCATAATAAAGCATCTGTTCTTTTACCGTTAGTTTAGTAAGTAAGCTTCTTTCTTCTGTTAAAAAACCTATTTTATCAGTTACGTCATAATCTATTTTTTTATTGTTAAAACTAATGGACCCACTAGATGGACTAATTAAATTCATAATCATTCTAAAAGTTGTTGTTTTACCCGCTCCATTAACTCCTAAAAGTCCAAATATTTCTCCTTTCTTAACTTCAAAAGAAATATTATCTACTGCCTTAAAATCACCATAATACTTAGTTACGTTTTTTACCTTTAGCATACTATCACTCCTTTTTGGTAACATATAAAACTGATTTATTATCAAAGTTTAAAGTGTTAAACTCATGCTTAAACTCATCAAAGTCATAATTTTTATAAATATCATACGCATCTTCTATAATTTTTCCGTGCTTAATTATATAATTATATATCATAGATGCAACGTTAGATGGGCTTTCAAATAATCTAACAAGATTTGTTGTAAGAACCTTTTTATTTAATTCAAATAATTTTTCATCAAATAAGTTTTCTCTTAATTTTTCATCTATTTTTTCAATAAACAAATCCTTCTTATCTGTATCAGATGAAAACATAAGTAAAATAACATCATCAAAACAAGAATAATTCATATCTAGTCCTGTCTTTATAATACCATCTTTAATTAAGTTTTTCTCAAATGCAACCGAAAAGCCGAATTTCATGTCCAAAAGCATATCTAAGAATAATAATCTCTTATGTGACTCTACTCCAGTAAGTTTTGGAACCTTTATTTTATAACAAATACCAACTTTTGGAATAACAACGTTTTTCTTAACTTCTTTATATTCTTCGCATACTTTAACATCTTCATCATACTCTTTAATTTTTATATCAGAAGATTTATTAAACCCTTTATTTTTCATTATGCCCTTTACTAAAGAAACAGTTTTTATAGGATCAATATTGCCATATAAAACCAAAACCATATTAGATGGATTATAAAAGGTATTATAGCATCTATATAAATCTTCCTTAGTTATTTTAGATACGTTTATTTTATCTCCTATCGTTCTATACTTGTTTGGATTAGTATTTAACGTCATATTAAACATCTCTTCAAAAATATACCTATCAACGTTATCACTAGTCATATTTATTTCTTCATTAATTATTGGTTTTTCTTTTTCTACGTTTTCATCCGTAAAATAAGGAGATAAAACAAAGTTAACTAATTCTTCAAGGCAAGGATAAAAATTATCAGTACAAGAAAAATAATAGTTCGTAATTAAGTGATTCGTAAAAGCATTAACGTCCGCTCCAAACTTCTTAAACTTTTCAAATACCCCTTCATTATCACTTGATTCAAATAACTTATGTTCTAAAAAGTGTGCTATTCCCTTTGGAAAACTTACCATGTTATTTTCACCAATTGGCACAAATTCATTATTAGAAGAACCATAATGAGTTACGAAAAAAGCACCTTTTTTTGCAAAGCCATTTTTTTTATAAATGTATACGTTAAGTCCGTTTTCTAACTCTTCATGATAAATTACTTCATCAATTTTTTTCATCTTTATTTTTTCCATGGCGTTATTCTCCTTTTAGAAAGTAACATAAATGAGGATAAACTTTAGAAGCAAATTTTTCTATATCTTCTTTTGTTACTTTATTTATATTTTCAATTAATTCATTATCATCTTTAATATCAAATAAATTTAATTTATTATAACTTCCTATAACATTTGTAATTTTATCTTGCAATTCCATATAAGACGTTATATAACTTCTTTTAGCATACAAAACTTCTTCATCGCTTATATTTTTCATTTCATCTATAATTTTATTAGTAAGTTTATATGCCTTATCAAAGTTTTCTTTTTCAATACCCATTATTATATACATTAAAGAATCATCTTTTTCATACCTTGCAAATGAATAATAAGCTAGTTTATTTTCTTCTCTTATTATAGAAAATAGTCTTGATGATACACCACCGCCTAAAATAATTCTATATAAAGACGCTACATAATTTCTTTCGAAATCTGTTAAGTTTTTTAAATATAAAACATAGTTTATTATGTTTTGAGTACCAAAAAAATCTTCTTTTATAACTTTATTTTCTATTTTTTCTTTATCATTATCAATTAGAAGTTTAGCGTCAAACTTTTTATTTTTCTTTATTTTGCTTGTTATTATATCTATTATAGGATTATCAAAATCTATATCTCCTGCTAAAACAAGGGATACACTGCTATTATTTATCATATCTAAATAATCGTCATATAAACTTTTACTAGTTATTTTATTTAAGTATTTTAAATCACTCATATATGTATAAGCTTTATTTTCATCTAAATTCTTTAAAACCTGTCTTTCTATATATGAACTTGAATCTTCCTTTATTTTTTCTAAAGCACTTTTTTTAGTTTCATAAATTAAATCAAAAGTATCTTGGTCAAATGCAAAATTACTAACTAATGGATTAAATATAATCTCACAAAAAAGGTCTATCACATCTTTTAAATTACCCTCTTTAGTATATTTATCAATTAACGTAGAAAAAGTAAAACTAGTAATATGATAATTTCCAACCCTACTAGATGAAGCATATAAAGATGCGTCATAACATTCTAATGATTTTATATATAATTTTTCACTAGTATCATATTTTTTACATGATTCCATAAGCATGTTTCTAAGCATCATTCTATTTGTTATCGTGCTTTTTGATACAGGACTTTTAAAATATAATCTTCCCGCTACCTGCTTAAATTTATCAGTCTTAATAATGGTAACTGGAACGTTATTAACTTCTCTTTTTAATATTTTCATTTATATCACCTTTCTTATTATGGCTTTATAATTAGATTATATCATTTATCAAAAAAAAAGATAGAAAATTAATTTATTTTCTACCTATTAATTATAACTTCTTATAAAATGGACTCTAATGCTAATTTTATCATTTCATCAAAGCCAGTTTGTCTATCAATGCTTGATAAACTTTCTTTTGTAACTAAATTATCTGATATAGTAAGTATACAAGCTGCTTTTTTACCTAAAACGTTAGCGTTATGAAAAAGTGCAAACGTCTCCATTTCAATAGCAGTGCAACCATATTCTTTAAACAAAACATTTGGGTTTTCCGTTTCATTATAAAATGCATCACTATTGTATACAATTGATTTAAGTACGTTTATATTTAAATCTTTTGCTGTTTTAATTATCTTATCATTTAAAATTTCACTACTACTTAATACCTTTTTACAAGTACCATTTTGCACTAGGGCATAACTTGATTTAGAATAAGATTTCTCTGCTAAAACAATACTTTTAAGAGGAAGTTTATCTGTTGTTGCTCCTGCTGAACCTACTCTTATAATATTATCTACATCATAAAATTTATATAGTTCATAAGAATAAATACCAACTGATGGATTTCCCATTCCGTGTGCCATAACAGTTACTCTTTTGTTTTTATAATAACCTGTATATGCATACATTCCTCTTACTTTATTAACTAGCTTATAATCACTTAAATATTTTTCTGCTATATATTTAGCACGCATAGGATCCCCTGGCATTATAACGGTTTTAGATATATCTTCTTTTAAAGCTTCATTATGTGGTGTTGGCATAAAAAGCCTCCTTCCTATGATTAAATTATACCATAATTTACTTGATATTTTAAAAATATATGTTAGAATAGAAAACACTTTACAAAGGGTGATTTATATGAAAAATAAATACAAATGGAATAAAAAAGAAATATTTAAAACTTATTTAGAAAATATAAGGGAAATATATGGTTATGGAAACATAATAGAAAGACTTTATGATAAAGACTATTTAGAAGATATGATTCATGAAACATTAAAACTTCCATACTATTATCCAAAAATTTTAAGGCATTTAAATTTTAAAAATGATATGAATGAGGATTACAACTTTGTAAATGAAGTATTAACACATTTTCAAAAAGAAAAAATAGAGATAATTATTAAAAATGCTTTAGAGTATAATTTCAATTACTCATTAAAATATAATCCATATAAGGAAAACACAGATTATATAAAACTTACTAAAGAATATTTAAAAAATATAAGTTTAACATTATACGATGAATTAAATAACGTTATAGATAATAACAGATTATACATAGATAAGCATAAAGATTCAGATAATATAGCATTTGCTGGTGCTTGTTACTCTTTGGAAGATAAAAATTTCTACAAGATAAATCAAACTTGTTATGATAATTTATTTATTACGCTAAATCATGAAAACGTACATGGCACATTTAATAAAATATCAAACAGAAAATTTGACAAGAATAAAAAACTTGCCTTATATCGTGAGGTAGGAAGTATTTTAATCGAATTATATGGTAGCTGCTATTTATATGAAAATGGTTACATAGATGATAGTCAATACAGTTTCTTACACGATTCCGTTTACTTAACAAATATTTATAATGATGCTGAGTTAACTGATCTTTTATATAAGATGGCAAACGCTTCTTTTGATAAGAATATAAAAACAATGAAAAAAGTTATTAACTCAGAAATACAAATTAATCCTAATTATGATTTTAAAATAAATGAGCTAAATGAACTTCCTTTATCTTACTATTTAATTTATTTATATTCTGCTGCAATTGCTATTTGTATATTTGAAAAATATAAAGATAATCCTAAAGAAGGTATGAAAGTAGCAATAGATATTATGTTAAACGTTAATGAAGAAAATGAAAAAGAATTATTTGAACTTTATGATATAAATTTAGAAAAATATTTAAATGCATATAAACTTAAGAATAATAGCTCAGTAAAAAGAAGAACAAACTAATCGTCAGTTTGTTCTTCTTTGTCATTATTCTCATATTTTACTAATACTTCACGGGGTTTTGAACCATTAGGTGGTCCTACTATACCTCTTTCTTCTAATAAGTCTATCATTCTAGCTGCTCTGTTATATCCAAGACGATATTTTCTTTGTAAAAGTGAAGCACTTGTCTTTCCGCTTTTTATTACAAAGTCAACTACTTCATTATATAAAGGATCATCATACTTATCATCTTTTGAATCATATGATGCTGATTGTGATCCTGCCGGACTAGACGTTAAGTTAGTAAACTTTTCATCATACTGAGCTTTTTGTTGTTTTATAGTATAATCAACAACTTTTTGAACCTCTTCTTCAGATACAAATGAACCTTGAATTCTAGTTGGAGTACCCTCTCCCATTGGAAGGAATAACATATCACCTTTACCAATTAATTTTTCAGCTCCTGTCATATCAAGTATTGTTCTAGAATCTATTGAAGATGATACGGTAAATGCTATACGAGATGGAATATTTGCTTTTACAACACCCGTTATAACATCCGTTGATGGTCTTTGTGTTGCAACTATTAAATGAATACCTGCTGCACGAGCCATTTGTGTAATTCTCATTATAGAATCCTCAACTTCTTTTGCTGCAACCAACATAAGATCAGCAAGTTCGTCTATTAAAACAACAATATAAGGTAGTTTTTTTGCGGAAGTATCACCAGAATCTATCTTCTTTTGCATTAATTTGTTATAGCCTTCAATATTTTTAGTACCACTATCACTTAATAAATCATAACGATGTTCCATTTCTTCTACTATCTTTTTAAGAACAATAGAAGCTTTTTTAGGATCATTTACAACTGGTGCTAATAGATGCGGTGCACCATTATACATAGAAAGTTCTACCTTTTTAGGATCAACCATAACAAGTTTTACCTCATCTGGTTTAGCACGCATTAGAATTGATGTAATAACCGAGTTAACACATACTGATTTACCTGATCCTGTTGCACCTGCAATTAAAAGGTGCGGAGTCTTATTTACTTCCATCCATCTAGGATTTCCCATAATGTCTTTACCTAATACTGCAAGAAGTTTGCTATCTTCTTTTTCTTTTGGAACGGCTGCTAAAACCTCTCTTAATGATACAGGTGTAGTAACTTTATTAGGAATATCAATACCTATTGTACTTTTACCTGGTATAGGAGCTTGTATCCTTACGTCTTTTGCAGCTAGTGCTAATGCAATTTCCTTATTCAAACTTAATATTTTATTAACTTTTGTTCCTGATTTAACTTCTAGTTCATACTGAGTTACAGTAGGTCCAACATGCGCTGCAACTACTTTACCATTAATATCAAAATCAGTTAAAACTTGTTCAAGTAATTTAATGTTAGATGATATACTCTCTTCATTAGCTTTTGTATTTACTTTTTTAGGAACGTTTAAAAGAGAAATTGGTGGAAGTTTATATTCACCATTTATAACAGGTTCACTATCTTCTTCTACCTCTTCTAAATGAGTAGGATTTAAATCATTAATATTTGATATAACAACCCTTTTATCTTTAGGAGATTCCTTTTCTTCTGCTAAAGCCTCATCTTCTTCTAATTCGTCATCACAAGAATCCTTCTTATTAAGCCATTTTTTAGGAACAAAGAATAAGATTATCTTTCTTAAAAGAGTTGCTGGTGAAATATTAAATATAAGCATTGCACCAAACAATATTAATACCCAACATATTATCTTTGAACCTAAAACATCAAATGCAAGAACAAATAAATATGAGAATATTGCACCAAGTATTCCTCCACCTTGAATAAAGTTAACGTCATTAAACCCTGATACAATGTTTGCTAAAGTATCTTGAAATACCGCACTTCCTACGTTTGTATCATACATTATGTATTTTACGTGAGACATTGAAAGAATAGCTATTGCAAACAAATAAAATCCAATTAGTTTTTTAGTAAATAACTTAGGTTTTTCCCTAAATAATAATACGTAGCCTCCTACTAATAAAAAGTATACCAATCCCCAATTATAAAAAGCTCCAAATAAAAATATGCCAAAATTACTTACCATTCTTCCTACAAAACCTGATCTAAGTAATCCTAGTATTGTTAAAACTATATATAATATTCCAAATATTTCTACTGGAATTTTTCCTTTTTTCTTACTTGAAGATGATGTTTTTTTCTTTGCCACCTTTATCACCTCACTATTATAAATTAATTATAACACGTAAAATTAAAGATGTAAATTTAAGGTTTACATTTATAAAGCAAAAAACAACTATTTAAATAGTTGTTTCCTTTATTTTATTTTTTTATCTTCATCAAATGATTGATCACTAAATGCATTTAAATATGCAACTGTAGATTCTATTTCATTATTTAATCCTAAAACTAATGGTTCTTCTTCATTAACGTTCTTAAGTCTTAAAAAATCATGATTTTTATAAACATATGCCATTATATCTCTTGGTGTTATTTTTACATCATTAAAACCATATTTTTCTATAAAAACATTAATGTTTTTAGTAGCTGTTTCAATATCAGTTTCTTTATAATCATTAGACATAAAATAACTATCTAATAAATCATTTTTATTATACATATTACCTAAATTCCTTTCATAAACGCTTAGTAGTTAACTATTCTATCACAAACTTTTTCATTAATCAATTACTATTTCTTCCATAATTAAATAAGTACTGTATTGCTATACCACTATACTTTCCATACGTTATGCTAGCAAAGGATCTTATGTTTTTTTCTCCTTCTATATTATACTTTGTTTTCATAACTTTCTTAACCCAGGTATCAACCGGAAACACATCATATTTTTGATAAGCAAATAAAAGTATACAAGAAGCAACCTTAGGCCCTATTCCAATATTTTCCATTAACTTATCTAATGCTTCTTTAGTATCCATACTATAAAACGAGTCAAGATCAAGTTCATTATTATTTAGTTTATCTATAATATTCTTTAAGTATTTATCTCTAAAGCCTACCTTACACTCTCTTAAATCGCTTTCTTTTACGTCTTTTAAATCTTTATACTGTGGAAAAAGATAATATTCTTTATTATTAAACATTACTTTTTTACCATATTTTAAAGCAATATTATTAAGTGCACTTGCAATTGATGGAACACTGTTATTAGCAGATATAATATATTCCATTATGGTTTCAAAAGGATCTTGCTTTATCATCATAAGTCCCTTAGAAAAATTTATGGCATCATCTAACTTTTTATCTTGTTTAAGTAAATATTCATTTATCTTAGAATAATCATTATCTAAGTCAAAGTAATTCATCACAACACTTTTTAAATCATCTTCATTATTTGATGATACATATAAATAATTATTCTTTTCATAAACGTTTATTACCCTGTCTTTTAAAATTATATCAAAACTTCCATCTTCCATTTTAAAGAACCTAAATATCTGCCCGCAAGTTATAGTATCTTCTAGCTTAAATGGTTTTTCTATCTTTATTTTTATCATGAATATAATACTCCTTATCCATAATCATATTTGTTATTATAAGAATAATAATTCCTAGTATAGTGCTTGCTAAAACATCAGTTAAATAATGAACTCCAAAATAAATTCTGCTTATTGGAATTAAAAACATCATACAACTTAAAAATATAATAAGAGGTTTTCTTAATTTTCCATGAACATGTTTTTTAACTATTAAAAGAAGAGTCCCATATAATAAAACCGCTGATATAGTGTGTCCTGATGGGTATGAAAATCCACCCTCTTTAATCCACTTCCAAGAAGGCCTTGTTCTTCTAACTATTTCTTTTATTCCTTTCATTAATAAAACGCCAAGCATAGTATTAATTAAAACATATTTAAAATCTGATAATTTCTTTGTTTTAATAAAAGGTATAAGTGATATTAAAAGAACCATTATAACACCTATGCTGGAGCCTATTTCTGTTATAACGTATAAAATGCTTGTTACTGGTTTGCACTTTAGTCTTATTAATAAATTAAATGCTGCCCCATCTATTTTGCTTGTTTTTAAAGTGATAACAAGATAAGTAAGTACTAAAAACAAAACTAAAAGAACTAATATACATAAATATTCTTTTTTTATTTTTTTATTCATGAACTATCACACTTCCTTTTCCAATTTTTTAAGACCTTTCTTCATTTTTGAATTAACTTTTTCTTGAACCGCAGAATTAAGATCAGAAAATACTCCTAGGTCATTAGTTCTTTGCATATCTTCCGTCCTTATTCTAACTTGTATATTTGCATCTTTATAATTTACGTTTGTGTTTAATGACTTATAACCATTATCTTTTGGAGATGCTATATAATCAATTGTTTTTCCACCTACAAACTCACCTATTTTATTTACAACACCAAGCGTAATATAACAATCAGATAAATCTTTTACCACCATCTTTATAGCGAGCAAATCATCAATGTTATTAACATTACCTTCTCTTAATGATTCCTCATACATCGCACCAATGTTTTTTATTCGTGATTTAAAATACATCCCAATTCCTATATGACTTAGTTTTTCTAAAACTTCATCACCAAATAAATTACAAGTTTCAGTATATTTTTGTTTTAATTTATTTCTTTTCTTTTCGAATTTCAAAAACTCATCTGGGTGCAAATAATAAAAAGAAAGGTCTTGAAGTTCATCTTTTAATTTATAGATTCCAAGTATCTTTAATGTAGGAACATAAAACGTGTTAGTTTCATTTGCAATTTCTATTTGCTTTTCTCTTTTCATAGGTCCTAAAGTACTCATATTATGAAATCTATCTCCACCTTTAATTGCAAGTGACCTAACATCTTTAGTAATACTTCTAATAATTTTCTCATGAGTTTCATGATTAACATCATGTCCAACTTTAGTAACACCATCTACTAATGTTGCTATAACAGTACCAAATTCTTTTTCACAATCTTTTAAAGTATAAGATGTATCTTCTACCGTATCATGAAGAAGTGCCGCTGCACAAGTTTCTGCATCAAGACCATATTTAACAAGAATACTAGATACTGCAATTGGATGAGTTATGTAAGGCTCACCTGTTTTTCTAGGTTTACTATTTTTATGAAGATAATCTGCTTTATAAAGAGCTTTATAAATAAGTGCAATATCATTATGATCAAACTGACTACTATTTGGTATAAGTTTTAAATATTCGTTAAAATCAGTTACAAAATTATCTTCTATATTAGGAAAATGTTTCTTAAATTCATCCATACTATCACCTTTATATTTACAAATAATTCGTTACATATATAATACTACAAACGTTTAAAAAAAGCACTAATTAATAGTGCTATTTTATCAATTCTTCAAATATTCTAAGGGAAAGTTTTATTGAATTATGTTTAAGTCCCTTATCTCTTAGTTTTATAAAATCATCTTTTATTACGTTAACGTTTAATTTGTTTATCTCATCCTTATCAATTACAACTGGATCTTTTTCTTCTTCCCTATGATATTTCAAAATAAATTCTTTTGGTATCTTACCATCATTTACAATTACAGTATCAATTTTTCTTTTTCCTAAGTGATTATTTAATGTCTTAATATGATCACTTATGGTATAATCATCAGTTTCACCAGGTTGCGTAAACATATTACATACGTATAATATTTTTCCCTTTGATTCATCTATTGCGCGAACCACATCATCACTTATTAAGTTACAAATAACGCTAGTATATAAACTACCCATACTAAGAATTATCATATCAGCTTCTTTTATTTCTTTTATTACTTCAGGATTTATTTTAGGTGGAGTTTTATAATAAATATCTTTAATTCCTGATTTATATTCCGTTATATTATGTTCTCCCTCTATTTTTTCACCATCATTCATAATACCCATTAGAACAACGTTATCTTCTGATAAAGGAAGAACTTTTCCCTTTAAATTCAGTACCTTAGAAAGAGACTTTATACCATCAGACATATTACCAGTAATATTACAAAGTGCCGCAAGTAAAAGATTACCTACAGCATGTCCATTTAAATCACTTGATGTATTAAATCTGTATTCTAATAAACTTTCAAATAAAGGTTCTGTATCAGATAAAGCAGATAATACCTTTCTTAAATCTCCTACCGCTGGAATGTCAAACTCTTCTCTTAACTTACCGGTTGAAGAACCATCATCACATACTGATACAACAACTGATATATCAACAGGAAATTCCTTTAGTCCTCTAACTAAGGTAGAAGTTCCTGTACCTCCGCCTAATATTACAATTTTTTTACTCATAAAAATCACCTTTCATATAAATATTATTTTCTATTTCATATCCTAAAGATGTTTCATCTCCATGGCCAGGATAAAGTTTAATATTTTTATCATATTTTTTTATTAAATTAATGCTTTTTTTCATTTCTTTTATGTTTCCAGAAGGAAGATCACATCTTCCAATACTTCCTTTAAAAATAAAATCTCCAACAAACATTACGGCCTCATTCTTAAAGTAATAAGTTACGGCATCATCCTTGTGTCCAAAGGTCTTTATTATTTCAAAGGAAAAAGGGCCTATCATCTCATTTTTACTGCTAGTATAATCTATCTTACAAACATTATATTTTTTAATGCAATCTGCTAACGCTCCTATGTGATCTTCGTGGTAGTGAGTAATTAAAATAGCAAGCACTTCTTTTTCTCCTACTAATTCTTCTATTTTATAAAAGTCATCCCCAGGATCTACTATAAGACATTTATCACCCTTTGATATAACATAACAATTTTCTTCTAAATAGCCTGTTTTTACGCATCTAATTATCATGTTATATCTCCTTTATTATCGCTTCATAAAGTAAGTCAACTAAGTAGTTACTGGCTTCTAAATTATATTTATTAACAAGCCTATCAAACACGTCATCACTCATATCTAAATTAAGATATTTAAAGATAGATTCCTTTTTATTATCAAATTCTTCTAAATAATTTCTAGTATAAGAATTATCAATTATTAAAAGTGGTAAATCACCTATAAACTTCTTAAAGTTTTTCATAAGTGCCTTTGTTGTCTTAACATACTTAAAAGAATCATTATCATAATTAGTCATATTAAGTATGTCAGGAATCTTTATTTTATTTTTATCTAATCTATAATCAAATCTATCTTCTAATTTTATTCCATTTATTTTAAGTGCAGAAAGTTGTGCTACATCACCACCAGAAACCTTCGTTGGAATAATTTCTAATATTATATATCTTTCTTTATTTAAATCCATTTTATACCTTCTTTCTTACCCAAATACAATTGTATAATTAATAACTTTTTAAGTCAACTAGGATAAATATATGATTTAATTCCATATTATTTAAAGAAAGGAGATTAATATGTCACTTAAAAAACTAAAAATACTAGGTGTTATAATGGCGTTTTTACTTTGTTTTCCACTTCACTTTTTGTATGATAAAATACCAAGTTTTATAACAAGTATAATATCACCTGTTAATGAAAGTATTTGTGAACATATGAAAATACTTTTTGGAAGTATACTATTTTCTGGAGTTATTCAAAAAATAATAGTTAAAGTAAAACATTTAAATTATAAAAATGTCTGTATATCTAATGTTATAGCAAGTATATCTTCCATACCAATTTTCTTGATTTTTTACCTTCCAATATATAGTTTAATAGGAGAAAAACTTTTAATTACAATACTTTTAATGCTTGTAACAATCATAATATCACAGCTAATAACAATTAGTATAATAAACATGAAAAAGGATTTAAAATTGGAAAACGCATCTATTTTATTTATAATAATAATTTACATAATACTTACTTATCTTACGTATAATCCGTTAAAGTACAAACTATTTAAAGATCCCATAAATAATATTTACGGCATAAAAAAAGAGAGCTAGTGCTTAATTACTTTAAGTCACTAACTACTCTTTTTAAAAATCCATTTTTTGCTATTTTATTTTCTACTAAGTAAGAAATGCTAACTATAAGACTACCTAAAAACGCAATTAACATATCTTCCATTGTATCACGCACTCCTGTATCAAGAGAATGCTGAACGTTCATACCAAAGAATGTATCCGCTCCAAATTCTAAAAATTCCCAAATAGAGGCAATCATAAGTGTAAATGATATTATAAATAAAAAGTTAAATCCTCTATTTTTTTCTTTATATATTCCAAACCAATTTAATACAACAAGTGCTAAAATAGATGTTAAAACGCCAGATAAAAAGTGAGTGAATAAGTCATACCACCAAACTTTGTTATATAAATTAACAACGCTTCCTATAAACTGTGCAAGTATTATAAAGATAACATAAACTAATTCCATTGCAGAAGTTATTTTTATTTTAAATAATTTACTAAATATTCTTGGAAGAAGTAGTACTAAAGGAATAGTTATATCCCCAAGTAATCTATCATATGAGCCTACGTTTAAATCTCTAACGAAGAAACAAGCTGCTGCAAGTGAACATAAAAATATTAATACGTTATTTAATTTCTTCATATAAGCCTACCTTCAAAGTCATCTAATTTATTATAAATATCTTCTAATGAATCATCCTTATAATTTGATAATTTATTTTTAAATAAATTAGAAATCTTAATTTTAAAATCTTCTAAATCGTCAAAGAAATTATGTTCTTTTTCTATCACTCCAAATTCTTGAAGTAGTACCTTCCTGCTATCTTTTTTATTTTCTATAGTCTCTGTCAAGCATTTATCTTTTATAACTTCCTCTACAATCGCAATAACATTCCAAAAATTATCTTTATCTATTTCTAAGTCATTTAATTGATTTAGAAATTTATCATAATTATTATCACTTAAACTAGTTTCTAAAAGCATTTTTAAGGCCTTCATTGATATCATAAAATCACCTAATCCTTCTTAACAAAATTATATGCATCACGGCACATTTCATTAATATCTTTTTCTGCTTTCCAACCTAACTTTTCATAAGCATATGATGGATCTGCATAACAAGCATCAATATCTCCTGGGCGTCTTTCTTTTATTTCATATTTAACATCAACTTTATTTACATTCATAAATGTATTTACTAATTCAAGAACACTATATCCATTACCAGTACCAAGATTATAACAATCACATCCTGTCGTTTTTAATATCTTATCTACTGCCTTAACGTGTCCTTTAGCTAAATCAACAACGTGAATATAGTCTCTAACACCAGTTCCATCTTTTGTATCATAGTCGTTACCAAATATTCCAAGGCACTTAAGTTCCCCAGTTGCAACCTTAATTATATATGGCATCAAATTGTTTGGAATACCATTTGGATTTTCTCCTAAAAGACCTGACTTATGTGCTCCAATCGGATTAAAATACCTAAGTATTGCAATACTCCAGTTATTATCAGCCTTATATAAGTCCTTTAATATTCTTTCTATCATAAGTTTTGTTGTTCCGTATGGATTTGTTGTGCTAAGAGGAAAATCCTCTTTTATTGGAAGTGATTTAGGTTTTCCATAAACCGTCGCAGAAGATGAAAACGCAATTTTTTTAACGTTAAATAAATCTGCAACCTCAAGTAAGCTTAACGTAGAATCCAAGTTGTTACGGTAATACATAAGTGGTTTTAAAACTGATTCGCCAACTGCTTTGTAACCTGCAAAATGTATTATTGCATCTATTTTGTTTTCTTTAAATATTTTTATTAAAGCTTTTTTATCACATACGTCATTTTCATAAAAAGCAACCTTTTTACCTGTTATTTTTTCAATGTATGATACTACTTCTTTTTTTGAGTTTGATAAATTATCAACAATTACAACATCATATCCCGCATCAAGAAGTTCAACGCAAGTATGACTTCCTATAAATCCTGTTCCACCAGTTACTAATATTTTCATTTTATAATCCTCCTATAATTTAATTATACTACAAAAAAAGAATTCTATAAAGAATTCTTTATCACTTTTAACCTTGCTGTTTTAGAAAGAAAGTCATCCTTAGTCATAATCATTACATAATCATCAACTAAATTACCTTTTTCATTTTTCCATGAATCTTGCTCTATCATAAATGGTTTAAATCCTAATTTTTCCATTACTCTTTTACTTCTTATGTTTCCATCAGAATATTTACATATAACGTTATCGTATCCTATAGAGAATAAAAACTCCATTACTTTTTCTAAAGCCTCAGTCATATATCCTTTATTCCAATATGATGGATGCATATTATAGGATACAAAAACGGTTTTAGTGTCCAAATTTTCACCCTCAGTTAATATGTTTCCAGTTGGAATATTATCAGCATATATTATCCAATCAAACATATGTCCCTTTTTTATTTTGGAATAATATTTATTTATACCGCCTTTAAACCAAGCCTCTATTTTAGATAAATCTTGTTTAACTAATTTACACTCACCATCTACGTTTTTTAACCTAGAAAAATCATACTCATAAACCTTTAAAAAATCATTTATTTCACCCTTTTTTATTATCAAGCGATTAGTCTTTAATAAAACTGTTTCATAATTCATAATACCACCACCATAACCATACTTAATAATTAAGGCTCATTGCCATGTATGGTTATTTATTATAAATGTAAAACTTTTATTAATCAACAAGATTTTAATTTATTTTTAATTTTTTTTAAAGTTTATAAACTAATTTGATTTTTTGAAAAAAAACACTTGATTAAACGTAAATTTCTTGCTATTATATTAATGCAGTTTATGGCGAGATAGCTCAGCTGGCTAGAGCGTTCGGTTCATACCCGAAAGGTCGTGGGTTCGATCCCCTCTCTCGCTACCAATTGTAAATAACTAGATGACTTCCATCTAGTTTTTATTTTTTTATAAACGACCTTTCGTAAAAAAACACTTGATAGCAAAATTAGTTTATGAAATGAGGTAGCTAGATGAAGTATGCTTCATATAATTCATTATTTGAATGTCCACTTAAAATCATTTAAAGGACGTCAGCATAAAGCTGGTGTCTATTTTTTATAACTATTATTATTGCTAATAAGAGTGATAAAATTATGGCAACATAACGAAGTACTTTAATAACAAAGATTTGCTTTTTAATAATACTACCCCTTATTCTTTCATAAAATAAGAAAAGACACCCAATATATAAATGTTCCTGGCCTCATGTTATCACAACTTTAAAAAATTCTATTTTGCATTATATTATTAAAAAATCCGTTTTCTATAAAATTTTAACAAATTAAAGAAAATGTACTATAATCTAAACAGAGGTAATTATTATGACTTATAAGGACGTATTAGACAATTTATCAAAATCTAAATTCAGAAGTAGCTTTCATTTAAGAAAATACATGATTAGTTATATAAATGAAAAAGGTTTTAAAAAAATAAAAGAACACGCATATGATTTCATAACAAAAAGGCTTGCTCCAAAGGACATACCAAACGATGGAAAACAAACTCCTATGAAAGGTCATCCTGTTTTTATTGCACAACATGCCTGTGCTTGTTGTTGCCGCGGGTGTTTAGAAAAGTGGCATAAAATTCCAAAAGACAGAGATTTAACCGAAAAAGAAATTAATTACATCGTAAACTTACTTATGCTGTGGATAAAAAAGGAATATGAACAATTATAAATTCATATTCCTTTTAATATTATCTATTTCAGTTTGCATAGCATGGACCATTTTCTCTAGCATAACAACGGTTTCATTATCGGGCGTATCGCTTGGTGAACTATTACTACTAGAACCAGAAAAAGTATCAGCGTTATTTCTGCCTGTTTCAGTAGATTCTTTAGGCTCAAGACCCCTTTCTTGCATTACCGCTCTATAAAAAGCGTTGGTAGATAAAACTTGTGCAACAAGCATAAGCCAGTTACCAACAGCATTTTGTTCATTTGCAGTCATATCATCAATTAATATGTAACCAACTACTACCGCACTTAAAGAAAATAATTTAGGAGGAACATTTGGTAACAAAATAAAATCCCTCCTCGTTATTTAATTATATTCAAAAACATCATAATTAATTAAATGCAAGTTCAACATCTAAATTCTCATCTTTAAATGCTATATATAAAAATATTATGCCACTTATCAAGACAAGAAAAGAACCTAAAAACGATAAATAAGTTAAATCTTTCTTACTTTTAGAATCACTTTGCTTTAGCTTTAAAATATCATCATATGAACTTTTTGTAAAATAGAAATACACCACTAATAAGATAGTAAAAATAAGAACCATTAAACGTCGATATTTTTCCTTACTTTTTAAATCTCTAGTTATAAAATATTTTCTTTCTACGTTGTTAGAATACCAACTAATTATTATGATTCCTATATATAAAAGCCATATATAATCTTCAGTTTTAAGTTCATCTAATTTTTCTTTTAACTCATTACCATTCATACTTAATTATATGATAATTATTTAAATATACTATATAATTTAGCTAAAAATGCCTCTTGTTTAGGCGCTCTATAAACACTTTTAGGATGTTTATCTTCTATAGCTCTAACAATTTGAACGACAATAGAATCTAAGCTTTTTTTCTCGGCCATTTTAAATGCAAAATTCTCTATCTTTTTTAGTTTTTCTTTTACATCTTTAAAATACTTACCATCATCATATTTATTATTTAAATAAACCTGGTTAAATCCAGTATGATAAAGTCCTGGTTCTATTAATATTACCTTAACGTTAGATTTTATAAAAGAAAGTTCTTTTTGAAGGGACTTAGTAATGGACGTTATACTTGCCTTTGTTGCAGAATAAACACCTGAAAAAGGTATCGGAAACATGCTTGCAAGTGAAGACATAACAATTATTCTTCCCTTATTTTTTTCTATCATATTTCTTAATACGATTTGTAAAAGTCTAAATGACGAAAAAACGTTAACTTCAAAATTTTCTCTTACATAATCCATATCAGCTTCAATAATACTTCCTCCAAGTGCTACTGCTGCATTATTAAATAAACAATCTATGTCCAAATCTAAGACTCTTAATCTGTCTTTTTCTGATGTTATATCAAGCTTTAAAACAGTTATGTTCTTTTGTTTTCCTATTTTTTCCTTTACTTTTTTAAGCTGTTTATTAGTATGACAAGTAAGATAAACTTTGTGTCCTTTTTCTGCTAATGTTAATGCAGTTAAATATCCTATGCCACCTTTAGCACCTGTTATTAATATTTTCATAAAAAAATCACCATTAATATGGTGACTATTTTAATTATTTTTATTCAAAAGTAATGCTTCATATTTATCTAATAATTCATAAATGTTAGTACAACTCATAAAGCATATTGCAGCGTTTTTATGTTTTAATAATTTATCTACTGTATCAAGTGATATTTTTTCTGCGTTAGGAACATTCTTAATTATTTCATCACTTGAAACTCCAGGATAATCTTCCTTTCTTTCCCTATCACAGTGTATATCCATAACGTATGCTTTATCAGCAGTTTTAAGAGCACTTATAAAATCACTCATTAAAGCTTTAGTTCTAGAATATGTATTAGGTAAAAATACTGCTACTATTTCCTTGTTTGGATACTTTTGTCTAGCTGATTGTATTGTAACTTTAATTTCTGTCGGATGGTGAGCATAATCATCAATTGTAACTACACTTCCAAACTTTTTTTCTTTAAACCTTCTTTTTGCATTTTTAAAAGTATGAAGTAAAGTGTGAATCTTTTCTTTATCTACTCCTTCCATATTGCAAACCGTAATGCACGCTAATGCATTTAATATCATATGGTTACCAAATAGAGGAATATCAAAGTGTCCATATAATTTTCCTTTTATATAAACATCAAATTTACTTCCGTTTTCATCTAAAGTAACGTTTTTACATACAACGTCGTTGCAATCATCAAAACCATAGTAAGTAACATCATTTTTTAAATTCATTTTTCTTACGTTTTTATCATCACCGCACGCTATTACGTGATGTGCTTTATTAGCAAATTCTTCAAATGTTTTTATAATTTCATCTATATCTTTATAACATTCCGTATGCTCAAGTTCTATGTTTGTTACAATGGCATAATATGGATGATATGCTAAAAAGTGTCTGTTAAATTCACAAGATTCAAGGGTAAATAACTCATTTTTCCTATCAGCAAAGCCTGACCCATCACCAATAAAATAATTACATCCCTTAGTTTCTCCTAAAACATGTGAGATCATGGTTGATGTTGTTGTTTTTCCGTGAGTTCCAGAAACGCCAATAGTCTTAAATTCACTACTTAATTTACCTAATAATTCATTATAAGCAATTATTTTTAAGCCCAAGCTTTTAACTCTTTTTATTTCTGGATGATCCACACTAAAAGCCTTAGAATAAGTTACTATCGTATCTTTTGGAATATCATGCGTACTATCATAATATATTTTAATACCACGTTTATCTAAACCTTCTTGCGTAAATTTATGTTCTTTATAATCATCATAACCTGATACTTCATGTCCTAAATCAAAAAGTATTTCTGCAAGAGTTGCCATACCAGATCCTTTAATACCTATGCAATAATATTTCATATCAATTCACCTCTTTATTAATTATATCATTATTTTTTAAAAACTTTATAGAAAAATGATAATAAATATGATATAATTCTATTATTGATGCCGGTATGGCGGAATTGGTAGACGCGCTAGACTCAAAATCTAGTGGTAGTAATACCATGTCGGTTCAAGCCCGACTACCGGTACCATTTAAAAATAAACAAACCATTACTTAAAATGGTTTGTTTTTTTTATAGGATTTATGCTAAAATAAGTCAAAAGGAGAAATAGGATGAAAACGTTAAAAGTAATTTCATTTAATTCAAATAAAGAAATTTTACTACTAGATAATGATGGAAAGTATGACTTACCTTCTTTTACGTGTAATGATAATATAAATTATAAAGAGTTTTTAAAAAAAGCATTAAAAGAAAAATATAAATTAAAAACAAAGGATGAATATTTTATATATAAATTTAGTTGCGGTAATACTTTATATTACTACTCTGAAGAGCCATATAATAAAGATGAATTTAAGAAAAACAATGATAATTTATTATGGATAAATGAAATGGAATTAAAAGATTTTTTAAGTGCTCAAAAAGAAAATTATAACGAACTAATAGAAGTTCTATCAAAAGCAATTGGAACTAATTTTTCATATTCCTTAAAAGAAAGAGAAAAAAATGAGGAAGCATATAACAATGCAAAAAATACTTTAGAAAAAAACTATATTGCCTTAAAACACATAAATTCTATAATTGGTCACGATCCAAAAAGGCTTGATAATAGTTACAAAAAGATCATTTTAGAAGAATTTAATAAAGATATAAATTTAATAATAACATTAAAAGAAAAGGAATATATAGATAGCCTAAAAGCATCTAAACTATCTGAATTAACTTATAAAGAAGCCTGCTTAATTTCAAAAGATAAGGAATGGAATGAGCTTTTAGACATTATATATCCTAAACTTTATTTATTTTTATTAAAAAAAGATAAAAACAACCTAAATGGTAAAAAATATGATATTTTAGAAGAAGAAATTAAATTGAGTGAAAAAAAAGACTTCACACCTGCCATACTAATTAACCTATGTCAAAAATGTATGAGTTCATCTTTTGATGATATATTTAACGATATGTTAAAAAGGAGAAAAAAAGCTAATAAAGAAAAAAATAATTCACGCTGAATGAATTATTTTTTATTTTTGTTATTTATCTTTTTTACAACTGCTTCTATCTTTTCTTCACTTAAAGATTTTCCTTCAAAACTCTTTAATACTTCAACTGGCAATGCAAATACAACTGTATTAGACTGATCAGATGATATATCACATAAAGTTGATAAAGTTCTTAAATGCATTGCACCTGGAGTCGCACTCATTAAATTTGCTGCCTTAGCTAAATTTTCAGATGCTTCAACCTCTCCCTTAGCTTTAGTAATAACTGCTTCTTTTTCTCTTTCTGCTTCAGCAACTCTTGCAATTACCCTCTTCATTTCTTCTGGAAGAGAAACATCTTTTAGTTCAACGTTTTCAACTTTTATTCCCCAAGGATCAGTTGCCTTATCAATTATATTACAAATTTCTTCCGATATCTTATCTCTTTCACTTAACAGCTCATCTAATGAAACAGAACCAACTGCATTACGCATAGTAGTTTGAGCAAGCTGTCCTACTGCAAAGTAGAAGTTTTCCACTTCTAAAACCGCCTTTGATGCATCAAATACCTTATAATAAATTACTGCATTAATTCTTACTGATACATTATCTTTAGTTATAGCATCCTGTTCTGGAACATCTACCGCTTTTGTTCTTATATCTACCTTTTTATAGTTTTGAAAAATAGGTACTACTATTCTCCAACCTGGATTCATTATTTTACTAAACTTTCCTAAAGTAAATTTAACTCCTCTTTCATACTCATTGATTTGTCTTACAGACAAAAGCAATAATATTATAACTATAATAATCAAAATATACATACAATCATCTCCTTACTTTTTTTCTTCTTTATATCTTGATATAAATAGATCCTTTTCTTCCTCTGATATTTCTTCATTCATATTAATTTCAGGAAGTTCATCTTTTGATGATAAATTAAAGTAATCCAAAAATTTATTAGTTGTTTTATAAAGCATAGGTTTTCCTGGCAAATCACTTTTACCTGCTACATCTATTAGTCCTTTAAATAGCAATTTACGAACCATATCTCTTGAAGATACACCTCTTATCTCATCTATTTGACCAACTGTTATAGGTTCATTATATGCAATTATTGCAAGAGTTTCTAATGCTGATTGAGAAAGACTTCCACTTACGGTTTTATCAACTAGTAATTCATAATATTTTTTATGCTCTTCCTTAGTCGTTAATTTATATTTATTACCTAAATAAACTAGTTTTAATCCCCTATTTTCAAACTCAAGAGATTTTTTATATTGTTCTAATAATTTTAAAGCTTCATCTTTTGATACTTCAAGTAACTTTACAACGTCCTCTAAAGAAAGACCATCATCACCAGTTACAAAAAGTAACCCTTCAAGTACTCCTATTTTCATTTTATTCTCCTTCTTTTAAAGAAATAACTATGTTTTTAAAATTTCCTTCTTGAGTCAATAATATTTCATCTTTTTTTACCATTTCTAAAACCGATAAAAAGCTTATTATTACCTCTTCCTTAGTTGATACTTCAAAAATATCTTCAAAATTAATTTTCTTTTTATTTCTTAATATATTTTTTATCTTATTAACTTTCTCAGTCACTGATAATTCTTTTTTTGTTATTTTAGTTGCAATAGGCCTATCAAGTTCTTTTCTTTTTAAAAGATTGTTAAAAGCATCTATTAGGTCAGCAACTCCAAGCTCTTCACTATTTTCATCTTCTTTTACATAACGATTTAAATTATCAGGTTCCCTGGTAAACACCATTTTTCTAGTTAGCTCTAAATCTTTAAATTCACTAGTTACTTCCTTATATCTTTTATAAGCAAGTAATCTTTCAATTAATAATTCTCTAGGATCTTCCTCATAATCATCATCTTCTTTTTCCTTCTTTTTAGGAAGAAGCATTTTTGATTTTATCTCTATAAGTTCAGATGCCATAACTAAATATTCACTAGCAATTTCTAAATTAAGTTCTTTCATATGTCTTATGTAATCTAGATATTGTTTTGTTATATCTTCTATTTTTATATCATAAATATCAATATCTTGTTCTTTTATTAGGTGTAATAAAAGGTCTAATGGGCCATCAAAATTATCTATTGTTACTACGTATTTATCACTCATATTCACTATAATCACCTAATTTCATAAGTAATTATAACATATTTAGACATAATTTAAAATACGTGTTATAATTTATCTTGGTGATTTGTTATGAAAAAATTTACAATGAAAGATGAATCTTTTGTTTGTGAAAATTGTGGTAAGATAGTAGAAAAATTAAATTATACCGCAAGAGACCACTGTCCATATTGCTTATATTCTAAACACTTAGATATAAATCCTGGGGATAGACTAAATAATTGTTTAGGATTGTTAAAGCCTATAGATATTGAAAAATTTAAAAATACGTATAAGATAATTTATAAATGCGAAAAATGTGGAAAATTTCATAAAAACGTTATGGCAAATGACGATGATATAAATATGATTATAAAAATATCAAAAAAGGATTAAACTTAAATGTTAATCCTTTTTATTATTCATCATGATTTGTAAGTTTTTTAGTATCAACGTTATTAATGACATCAAATCTTTTTGAGATTTTATCCGTTGTTATATGAATGTCATTAGCATCTCTACTTACCGCATCAATACTTCTTGATAATTTATCCCATCTTTCTTTATATCTTTTAAAATCAACAGAAAGTTTATTTAATTCTTCATGTATGACACTCGTGTATTTATCTTTTTCTATGTTTTTAATAACAAGTTCAATAGTTGTTAGAGTAGACATTAAAGTAGTTGGTGATGCAAGCCATACCCTTTTTTTATAAGCATAGTCTATTATATCTGGATGATATGCATTAAGTTCTGCAAATATAGCCTCAGCTGGTAAAAACATTATTGCTTGATTGCTTGTTACACCTTTAATTATGTATTTGCTAGCAATTGCATCAATGTGTTTTTTAACATCTGATTTAAAGTTTTTCTCAGCATTTTGCCTTTCTACTATTCCGGCCTTTTTATCTATCATTAATCTATAGTTATCAAGTGGAAATTTAGAATCAATTGCAACCATACCAAGTGGTTCTGGTGCAAACAAAACACAATCCGCTATCACACCTGTTTCAAAAGTATATTGAAGTTTGTATATTTTATCATTGTTTTCACCAAATACGCTTACCAAAATATGCTTTAAGTTAACCTCACCAAAAATACCCCTGGTTTTCTTATCAGTTAAAATAGATTGTAAAGATAAAATATCGGTTGATAAACTATCAATTTTCTTTTGAGCTTCATCTATTTTTGATAATCTTTCTAAGACAGATGTAAATGTTTTATTAGTTTTTTCAAAATTAACGTCTAATCTTTCATTAACGTGATCATTTATCATATTAAGTTTATGTTCTATTCTATCGTTAAGTTTTTCAAAATCATTATTTAAATTAGTGCTAACACCAGATTTAAACTCTCCTAATTCTTTAATAACATTAGTTTCTAGTTTACCTAAACGTTCAGTAATGTTACCTTCATTAATGTTTTTAGATATTGAAAATATAACTAAGATGATAATCAATATAAGTAATCCTATTATTAAGTATTCCATATGTTTTGCCTCCCTATTCTATATACAAGTATATCACAAATTTAAAATGAAATGGTATGATTTACACTAATTCATACTCTCTTTCATATATTTTTTTATTAGTTACGTATTTAAATAAATAGCCATTTTTCTTTTTACACACGATAATACCAATGGTTTGATTTTGATTAATAGTTTTTAAATTTTTATCAATAACGTTCATATATGTTTCTATTTGTCCTATATGTTCTTTTTTTATTTCGTTTATCTTAAGTTCTATTACTGCATAACAGTTATCATAAATATTATATAAAAGCATATCTATATAGTTATATCTATCACCTATTTTTATTGGATACCCACTTTTTATAAAACTATATCCATCACCAAACTCACTTAAAAATTCTTCTAAATTATCCATAATAGTTTCTAAAAGCATCTTTTCTGATATCTTACTTGTATCAAACTTATTTCTTATAAGTATTGGATCCTTTATTAAATCACCAGCATTAATCTCTTCTTTATTAATTAGTTTTTCTTTTGTGTTATCGTCTAATCTTTCGTATTCACTAGACTTTATACGCTTCCTTAACTTTCTTACTGATAGGTTTTGTTCTTCTGTTATTCTTATATAATAATTAATTTTATTTATATCATCTATTTTTAAAAGTTCAACATAATGACTCCAACTCAAAAGGTCAGACACTGTCTGGCTTTTTGCAATATTGTAAAATCTTCTCATATTTTTTAAATTTGATAATCCATATCCCTTACCTAACTCTTTAGTTAGCATATCAGAATACTTCTTTATAATTCCTTCTCCATAACTTTTTCCAGCATCATTTAATAATTTACCAACTTTGTAATACGTATTTAAATCACTTCTATTTTTCGAATAATCCTTTACCTTTTTATATACTTCATTATTTATTAATTCGTTTTTTATTTTCTCATAATAATTCATAACATAGTCCTTTCTTTTGTTTAGCCATCTATTATATGAATTATTTTTAAAAAAACTGTCATATTTTGCAATAAAAAAAGAAACCTTAAAGTTTCTTTAAATCATCAATTCCTCCTGCTACACTATAACAATTATATCCAAGAGCATTAAGTATTTTAGTGCAAGATAAACTTTCCGTTCCTTTATTGCAAACTATATAATATGTATTATTTTTATCTAAATAATATTCTGGATTTCTAAGTAAATTAATTCTTGTAATATTTCTTCCTCCAATATTAAATTCATTAAATTCAAATCTTGTTCTTATATCTATTATATTTTTTTTATTCTTTATTTCGTTAATTTTAATTTGCATAACATCACCATTATAATATATGAAAAAAAGCACAACGTTAATGTGCTTTTATTCAAAGAATTCATCAAAGAAATCATCATCATCTTTTGAAGAATCTTTTGTATTCATAATTTTATCTATTTCTTCAGTATTTCTATAAACATTAGATTTGCCATTTTTATCATCAGCTTGCTTGTTTATGGGCTCTTCAGCCTTAATTTCTGATTTATCATCCTTCAAGATATTTTCATCTTTGATAGCATCGTTTTTATCAATAGGTTCATCAAAAGATAAATCTTCAATCATATCATCAAACATATCATGTTTTGCTTCACTATTTGTATTTCCAAAGTTTGATATATCCTTGCTATCAAATGAAGGAAATTCAAGTTTATTACTATCAATAGTTGAATCATTTAAACTTGGTTTATCTTTGTTGTCTTTAACATCAGCAGTTTTTTCTTCAACCATCTTTTGTTCTGATGCTTTAAGTTCGTTATCTTCAGCCTCTTTTTCCCTTTTTTCTTCTTCTTCTAACTCTGCTATTCTAGCATCAATCTTTTTCATCATAGCATCAATATCTAAGTCATCACTACTATTATTAGATGATGAGGCTGAATTAAGTGGTGAAGGCGCTGATGGCGTGTTAGTAGTAGCACCAAAGGCTGCTAAAGGATTTGGATTTGATGGAGATGTAAATGGTGATCGCCCAAACGGATTTGCATTTCCTCCAAACGGGTTAGGTGTCATACCCCCACCAAATGGATTTGCTTCCCCACTACCACCAAATAGTTCATTTCTCTTTTCTTCTTTTTTCTTCTTAACAAATTCTCTTATATCAAATAATTTTATTTTTCTTTGTTCATGAGAAGTCACCTTAGCAGGTGGAACTTCAGCATTATTTTTACCATATCCGAAATCAGTATTCCAAAATGGTAAGAACTTTGTTCTAAGTGGCGGAAGACGATGTTTTAAAATAAGTACTTCATCTTGCTTAAATCTTTGAAGTTCAGTAACAGTAATAAGTGGTCTTGTTTCCTCTTTTTTATCCTTACCTACTTTTACTATTTTATCACCACATAGTTTACTTATCTCCTCTAACGCTGATAATTCACCGGTTAACAAATATAAAATATTACCACAGTTACCACGAATTGTTTCAGCATCTTCATTACCATAAACTTGTTTTAACTGTGCAAAGTTTTGGATGATCATTGTCATTCTTATTTGTCTTGAACGAGCTGCCGTAATCATTGTTGTAATATCTTTAAACTTAGGCATGTTAGCAAACTCATCAAGCAAGAAGTTTGTTCTAACAGGAAGCTTACCACCATGTCTTTGTGCAACTGCAATTAATGATTCATAACATTGTTTTACAAAGATTGTTGCAAGTGCGTGATACGTTGTTTTTTCATCCTGTATAATCATAAATACTGCTGTTTTTCTCTCACCTATTGTTTCCATATCAAAGTCACTACGTGATAACATCTCTGCTAAATTTTGAGTAACTGCAAACACTTTTATTTTTTGCTTTAATACAGAAAGTACTGAGTTTTTAGTATCTTGTGGTGCATTTACCGTTCCTAATGCGTTAATTGCCGCAGGACTTGCTGGATCTTTAAATTTAAAATATTCCTTAATGTAAGTTGATGCTCCAACTTTTTCCTCACCAACCGTTATCATTAAGTTTACCGTTGAAATACTTATTTCATCTTCTGGTGCATCTTCAAACATTCCAAGAGATAAACCCGTTAAATAATCAGCTGCTGAATTAGTCCAGAAAGGATCATCAGCTTTCTCATCAGTTGCTATGTTAATAGCCATATCATTTAAAAGTTCATTTGCTTTATCTTGATTACCTTCTTTATAATACTTATATGGTAATGTATAAGGATTCCAACAACTACCATTTTGGGGATCACGGAAGTTAACTACTATAACGTCATATCCTAAATCCTTTAACATTTCACCATTCTTTTCAAATATTTCACCCTTAGGATCAGTAATAACCATTGATTCACCCTTTTTAGATAAAATATTAACTAATGGATTAATTACCATTTGAGTTTTACCTGAACCAGTAGCACCAATAACAAGTGAGTGAGCCTCTCCATTATCTACGTATACTAAATTTTTCTTTTTATCATAAACAAGTGGAAATCCTGCTGCCGTACTTTCCTTAGCTGTAAGTTCAACAGGTTCTACTTTCTCAAAATTTTTATATTCATCTTCCTTAGCAAATCTACCAAAGCCATCTTCTTTTTTACCTTGTACTATTCCAAAACCTTTTTCGGTAGTAAAAAACTTACTTGATACGCTCGCTGTTAAAAGAACAACAGCAAGTATCCAAAAAAGAATTGTGTAACCTAAATAAGGTGGAAAAAAAGCTGGTATGAAATTAAATGACCAACCTACCGTTTCAGTTGTCGCACTAGTTCCGACATCGGTTACATGGTATAAGTTTCTAACACATAAAGCAACAACTACTAATAATAGTAAACAAGCCCATGCATAAGCTACAAAATCTTTATGTTCTGCTCTAAATTTTAGCTTCATACTAAAGCCTCCCCTTAAACGATATAATTACTCATATAAAAATATTATACCAAATATTTAACATATTTGGTATAATTTTTATTCATATTTATTATTTCGTAATTTACTAGAAACAAATAATGTCATAGAAACCAAAACTACAATACCCAAAACAACAAATGCTATTTTTATCAGACGTTGTCTTTTTAAGTATGCTTCATGTTCCAATTTACTTTTTAATAATGATTCTTTACTTATTTTAAAATAAACATTCTTGCTTTTATCAGTTTTAGAATTGAATTTCCATATGTATGTATTTCCACTAATTTTGTCAGCATTCTGCTCTGATAAAGAAAATGGAAAAGTCATCTTTAAAACAATACTATCAGGTGATAACCATGCATCATATTTATCCGTATTTCTAATAGCTTCGCCTACACTATTTATTTCATAATAATCATCATTTTCATTGCATTCAAACTTTTTATACACATATTGACTAAAAATAGTATTCTGTATAAATTTACATATATTATCATAATCTCTACTTATTGTAACACCACTTTCTTTTTTGCCAACATGACTTTCAGTATCATAGCCACCTAGTTTTAAAGCAGTATCATATTTTTTAAGATATAAATCTAAAGAATATTGTATATCTTTATTACCATATTTTAATTTATCATTACTATTTACTACATCAATCTTTTCCGTTACCGCTCCATCATAATTCATTTTTACGTCACAATATGCAGAGCATCCAGACATAATCATTATAGTTAGAGATAAAGCAATTACCTTAAAAATATTTTTCATACTTTCCTCCTTAAAAATCAATTTGATTTTCTTTATATTTTTTTCTTAATATGACAAATAAGATAATAAATAACGCAATAGGTATAAATATTAAAATAGCAACAAAAGAACGATTATTTTTCTTGATAGTACTATTTATTTTTGAACTCACACTTTTATCTATAACTAAATTTATATTCTTGTTATGAGTTCCTTCAAAATTCCACTCATACTTATTATCTATTACATTGTCCGAATTATTTTTAATTATTCTATTAGTAGAGCTAAGTTCAAATGTCGCCTTATCTATTAATGGTCCTTCAAGGCAATCTTCAGTACATGTAAAATTATTAACATTAGCATTCAAAATATATTTTGTTCCAGAGGAATCACAATCTAAGTTGCTGATATTATTAGATACAAAAATTGAGTTTTTAAAGTAATCACAAATATTATCAAATTCTTTTTCAAACTTAAAAGATAACACATTATCCGTTGAAACATCACTATATTTATATCCATCAATCATATCTTTATAATTGTTTAAATAATTTTCAATCACATCATTAAAACTCGTGCCCTCTGGAAAATCAGATTTTTCAGTATTTAAAATAACGGTTTCTTTTACTTTTCCATTTTTCAAGACATCAGCATTTATATTTGCACTACATCCAGATAATATTATCAAGCATAATATCATTAGTAAAATTTTTTTCATTACATCCTCCCATATTATTTAACATAATCACAAGGCGACATATTCTTACCATTGCTTATAACCTCTATGTGTAAGTGTGCTCCAGTTGAATTACCCGTGTTTCCAGATTTTGCTATTACCTGTCCTTTAGATACCTTATCACCCTTAGAAACCAATCTTTCGCTTAAATGAGCATACCTTGTTACTACACCATTAGCATGTTGTATATAAATTACTCTTCCATAGCTAAAATATCCATAATTGCAATGTCTTCTTCCCGAACAATCTCCAGATGTTATATCTTTTGATTCAAGAACAACTCCGCCATCCATTGCTTTAACTTCCGTACCCTCAGACACTTTAATGTCAGTTCCACCATGGTAACTTCCACTAGAATAATTTGGATAATCATCACAAGATGGCATCACATTATCTATTGGAGATTGAAATTGCCCAGTTGATTCACCCGAAGATATTTTAGAATCTAAATTCTTTAATATGTTGGGCCTATAAAAAACCTTAAAATCAGGATATGCACCCCTTGTAACACCATTTGGATTTAGCTCAACCCACTCATCATTACCAATATATATACCTACGTGCTGATTTGTTCCAGAAGAATCATTATTTAAAAATCCTAAATCACCAGGTTTTATTTCGTCATAAGTAATTTCAGTTGATACACTCTTAAGAGTATCAGTATTTCCATTGCCTAAATTATCATTAACTGCATTCCAAAATACAAAATCTACAAAACCACTACAATCCAAACCATATTTATTTCTTCCACTATGGTCTGTAACTGAGGTAGTATTACCAAAGTTATTTTCATTATACTCCTTTGAAATAGCATGACCTAAAGCACCTATACCATCACTTTTACCTTCATAGAAATAATACGGAATTTTACCAACCATGCTAACAGCAAAATCAACTATAGTTTGTCTTATGTTATTCGACTCATCAGTACAAACTTGGTTACCAGTAGTTACAGCATATAATTCACCTGTAGTTGATGTATATAATGCATACTTTGTATTGTCAAATCCACCATTTTCAGGATTAAAAAGCAAATTATTAAAATCAGTTTCATTTTCAGATGCCTTGGACATTTTATTTTGAGATACACAACTACCTTTTTTGCAGGAATCATTATAATCTTCATATTGGTTTCCAACAAATTTACTACTATCATGATCTATCACATAATAATCGGCAATATCATTCCACCACTTCTCTAAATTGTTTAATTGTTCATCGGATAATGGACCCTTTCTATTATTATATCCTTCTCCTTTAAAAACACTCCATGTATCTTTTGAATATGTACCACTTTTACACCCTTCATAAACATCACAAAAATCCTGATCTCCTACATTACCACGCATGTGTATAATGGTTTTATTTTCAGATGCTATATATTCTGGAGAATATCCCATACTACTTTGCCTTCCAATCGCATAACTTTTAGCAGTTATCATAAGCGCTTTAGCACACGCTTCGTTATATATACAAGACTCTTTTTCTGCATAAACAACACCCATAACATATCTTGAAAAAGGAAGAGGAGATGTATCAGTTCCATATAAAGCTGGTGAGGCATAATAATCATTTATAACGAATTTTTTATTTGTAGTAAAATAATCCCTTAAAGTTACATATATAGTTCCGTCAAGTCCAGCTACATTTCCTGATGCTGATAGAGCTGTTGTAGTTGCACTATTAGTAGTACAACGTTGTAATATGTACACTTTATAATCTGGTGCACCTGACTTTAATTGAGCAACTATTGAATCATATAAATCCGACCCGTTAGTAGTTTGTTCAAACAGAGAATCATAACCAGCATCATCTTTAAAATAACTGTCTTTTAAATAGTTAAAATAATTAGTTTCACTCTCATAATCTCCAGGAGTAGTGTCATTACTTAACTCTGCTAATAATTTTTTTAGTTTCTTTTTATATTTTTTTCTTTTTAATAATTTTAAATATGGATCACCTAATTTGTCTAATATACCTTCAACCTTGGTGGTGTCAGTATCAGACAAGCCATCTTCCTCATCATCGTTCTCCCATGGAAAATAACTTTTTATTTTATCCATAACATATTCTCTAGCATACACTTTTATTATTGATTCAATACCACTATCGCTTATAAATTCCTTGCATGATTCAGTACAACCATATGATTCTAAAATTTCACTTTTCTTAGTATTAATAAATTTTTCAAACCAGCCTTGTTCTTCATCATTCAACTCAATATCTTGATTCAAATATGGAGAGGCTGCATCATTTTGCAACATTTCAAAATAAGGAAATAATACTGTATATATAGCAAGTTCAGCATTAGGTTTATTTATTCCATCTATTTCATTTAAATCTTTTAATATTAACTGATCTTTTTCAGAAAAATTATCCATAGATTTATTAACATCGTTTCCCTGTCCAGGTGTTATTATTGTACCATATACATTTATAACAGAGACAACTATGATAATAATTAATATTATTCCTACAATTATTCCTGCAATTACGGGATGTTTTATTATAAATTTTAATAATTTAGATACCCTTGAAACAGCTTTATCAATAACAGATTTGGTATTTTTTTTAGCACTACCTAATCTATTTTTTAAACCACTACCAATTTTTTTAGAAGTATTACTACTCTTTTTGTTTCTTTTGTTTTTATTGCTTGAATTTTTTTTGTTGTTAGCCCTTTTATTTTGATTAGCATTCCTATTACTCTGATTTGAATTATTATTTTGATTATTGTTTTTTGTATTATTATTGTTTTTTGTATTATTATTTTGATTACTTTTATTTTCCTGACCAGCATTATTATTTTTTTCTTCTTTATTTCTATCGTTTTGATTTTTCTTGTTATTTTGTCCTTCTTTATTATCTATATTATCTTTATTTTCTGTGTTATTTTGGTCATTTTTATTATTCCTATTTTCCTTGTCATTTTGACCATTTTTATTATTCCCATCTTCCTTTTTATCTTGACTATTCTTACTATTGTTATCTTCTTTATTCTTATTTTCTTTTTTATCATTGTCTTCATTATCAGCCAAATTTTTAGTTGAATCAGGAATATCTTCATTTTTCTTTTTTTTGTCATCAGGTTTATTATCTATGGAATTATCTTTATTACTTGTTCCTTTTGGAAAACTATTTTCACCTTCTCCCTTACCGGAATCAGTGCCTTCACTAGGAACATTATCATTGATTGAATCAGATCTTGTTAAATCGTGATTTTGACTATCCATCATTTCTTCATTTGATTCATCCATTTTTTGATCTTCTTCATTTTGAGGTGATAATTTTTGTTTTTCATCAAAGTCTAGCGTTTCAACATCATCCGAATCAGATGGCGTTGAAACATTAGAAACCATCTCCATATTTCCTTCTATTTTTATTGGTGTATCATTATTTATTTTTAGTTTGATATTATCTATTTTAATAGTTTCATCTTTATTGTCCATTTACTTCACCTCACGCTACCAAATAATATATAAACATTATAGCATGTCAAAAATAAAAAAAAAAGACATTGCTGCCTTTTTATAGCCCTCCACCAGAACCAAACGAATCTAATTCAGCTTCGGTTACTTCTATGTTTATTTGCATTCTCCTATTACCGCATACAAACAATGCTTCACCTTGATTATATTTTTTTATTCCATCTTTTTCTTGTTCATTCAAATCTATTAAAGTCGCTAAATCCTCAACACCTTGCTTCTTTAAATTCATTATCATATAATATGATGCATTATCAAATATTGCTTTTCCTTGTGTAAGAACAACCTGATTTGCAAAATCGGACGGTTGTTGGGTAACTAGTAATGTACCACTATTATATTTTCTTGCACGTCTTTGTATTTGAGCTAAAAAATCTGCTCCAAGAGTATTATTTTGCGACAATAACATATGAGCTTCATCCGCATATAAGATAGTATTTATACTTTTATCCAAACAATGACTCCATGCATATTTTAAAATGTTAAAAAACAATGCATTTCTAATATTTTCTTCAGCATTCATCAAATCTCTAATGTTAAATACTATGAAATTAGATCTAGGGGTTATTGTAGTATGCCCATCAAAGTAATACATTAATTCATTTACTATAGTTCTTACCTTTAGTTCTAATTTTTCTAAAATATCTCTTTCATGCGTTATTTGATCTCCATAAGCTTCAAGTCTTCTTTTGAGAGTTTCATATAGATCAGAAAAAGTTGGATATTGATTTGATGTTAATTTTGAAAAATCACTACCATATGATATTCCAAAACGTTCATATGTTATTTTTGCTATTTCACTAAACATAGTAAGAACGTCTTCTGTTATATCTGGATCATAATATCTCATAAAAGCTTTTAAAAATTGCAATGTTCTAGTAAGAACCGTATATCCTAGTCCTTCTTTTATTTCATCATCATCAGCTTCTATTATTACTTCTAAAGGGTTAATCATTCCAAATTTTCCACCTTTACCTAAATCAATGAAGTCTCCACCCATGGTATGTGTCATTTCTTCCAGTTCCCCTTCGGGATCAATAGCAACTATTTTATATCCATTTCTAACATAAGATCTTATAAGTAACTTAGCAGCTGTTGATTTACCACTACCAGTAGTACCTAAAATAATCATATTTGCATCAGTTCTATTTTGTTCTTTTCTTAATTGATAATAAAACTGATTAAATAGTATAACCCCTCCAGAAAAATCAGTTCCAATTAAACAAGACGGGCCAGAATCCTTTAGACTATCAAATACAAATGGATACATTGCCGCAATGGTTGGTGAAGTTATTGGTGTACCAATTTGATCTTCTATGTCTTGCTTTGGAAAAATAGGTATTATGGACTTTAATACCTTTTTTTGCTCAAACCTAAGTGGAATAGCCCTAAGTTCCATTGATATTAAATAATTGGTTGCTTGTATCTTTTTTTGTTCTAATTCCTCTTTTGTATTTGCAGTTAATACCAAATGCATCTGAAAATCAAAGATCTTAGACTGGTTTGTTACAATCATTTGAATAAAATCATTTAATGAATCATAATCCTGTCTTAATTGTTCTTGAGTGGTTTTGTCTCTTTCTCTTTCATATTGGTCTTTTAATTCAGCAAGTTGTTTATTAAGCATTTTTGACATTACACTAAATGGTAATGGTATGTGTTTTATTACAATCTTACTATCTGTTGCACTTGCTAGGTTAGAAAGAAAGCCGGGTCCTATCCATTTAGGGAATGATACAACAGTAAGTATTGTACACCATTTATCACTAATTACAAAATCAGCAGGATGAAATTCTAAACCTTTAGGCGCTAATTCTTTTTTTATATTTATATTTGCCATTATGCCATCACCGTCCCAAATTGTATTCTTTGTCCCCCATTTAGAAAACTATCTAAAATAGTTCTTAAATCGTCGTTATTTGCCTGAGATGATGATAAACCAGCATTTGCGAGTGCGTTTATCATTGTTCTAATTCTTTTCTGAATTAGTTCTATATTTCTTTCCTTAAATAGAAAATAGAACTCAACATCTGTAACATCATCCTTATAATCCTCTGCCTTACTTAAGTCTTGATTAATAATTCTTCTAATTATTGGATTTTGGGCATTATTATATTGCATTTGAAGTTGTGCTATATAAACAGAAATATCTACTGGTCTATCTGCTATAACAAGCCAAAACTCAAAATCTAATATGTTATAGAAATCTTTTAACCCATCTATTATATTGAACTGGTCATTCTCTTCTAGTATAAATATATTTTTTGGATAAATCTTAACACCCGCTATTTTCTCTCCATTATCCAATTCTATCATATTATTCACAATAGCTCTTACTGGCATAAAATTTTCTGTCGTAGTATTACTTGAACTCATCTTTCACGCACCATCCTCTCCATCTAAAGCTTTGCTTCTCACGAAAGAAAAAAACATAAATATTTTTAAGTACACATAACATATTTTGATAATTTGGTATTGGTAATACCAAAAAAGCACAAATGAGTAATGGTAATAAAGTTATAATTGCCCAAGTTAAATCACTTGGTTTTATTATTAAAAACATTAAAATTGTTACACTTGCACCACTAACAGCAATTATAAGATCAATCGGCCTAAATATATTAAATATTAATTGTGCCCTTTTTGAATTGGCAGCTATTAAATATTGTCCATTATTCATAATTTATCCCCTTCCTATTCTTTTTCTTCTTTTTTTAATTCTTGAGGCTTTGCATCCTCAACATTCTTTTTATATCTTTTTTCAAGCTTACTATCTTGTTCTGATGTAATCAAATCAAAATCTCTTGACATATCTTTAACTTGAAATTCATAAGAACCATCGTTAAGTCTAACATATTCACCGATTTTATTAATAAATCTGCCATTTACTTCCACAACTGAATCATCATCTTTTGGATTTACTTTAGCAGAAGCCTTATAATATTTCTCAGTAGCTTCTATTTCTGTATTTAAAGTTTTAATTGTATCTTGCATTCTTTCAACAGAAGAACTAAATGTTTTATATGACTCTTTATCAGTATCATTTAATAATGACAGTATTGCATTTTGTCTTTCTTCTGGAGTTTGTGCATAACTTATGTAGTTCATATCTTCAGGTGAAATTTTACTAGAAAGAAAACTATTTAAATTAGTAGTTAAATTAGATAGTTCAGAAACTGCTTTACTACGTAATTCTACATTGCTAGCGTAATCATCTTGATAACTAATTTGATGTTCATAAGCCCATTGTTCTTCATTTAATCGTCCATATGTAGTTTGTGCTCTAGAACTATTAATTATTTCTTTTGCCTCATTACTGTTGATGTCATACATATTTCCATCTTCGGTTTTAATTTGGGTCAATATTCCATTGTCATCAGTAATTAAACTCCTTCCATCAGCACTATTAGCCCAATTAGTTAATGCTATTTCATCTGAAGTAAAAGCATTTCGATTTATTGCCTGACCATTTGATTCAACGGTTAGCATTCCAGCTGTTGCGTTAGCTTGTTGTGAAGCACTTATTGGGTATTTTGATTTATTAAATCCACCATTGCCATTTAGAAAACTATGTCCAGCCCCATACATAGCAGTTGCAGCAGCAACATCCTTTGCTAGTTTAGCACTAGTATTAACATCAGAAGCGGTTATGCCAGCCAAAGCAAGTTTTGCATCAGCCTCGGCATTTAATTTTCCTAACTTCTTTTCCCTAGAACTTTGGTACGTTCCATCCATACTTTGCATCATAGCATCATATTTATCTCTTGTATTTTTAAATAGTCTCTTATCATTATTAGAATCTGCAGCTTGTTGAGCCTTTATGGCTGCATTTTTTGCTTTCATCATTCTAGCCATCGTTTGTTTTTTACTTAAGGCTCCAGTTTCATCCTTTCCAACCCATTGTCCTTCTGCATTAAGTCTTTTACCATTCTTTATGTTTTTCCTTGCTAAATTTCCAGCAGCAATTTTTCCTAATGTTCTATCATATGAATTTTCAATATTTCTTTTAGCTCTTTCTTTAGCCTTGTTTCCTATCTTTTTTGGTACACCCTTTGCGGCATCAAGTCCTTTTCCTATTGCACCGCCAATCAACGCAGCACTTGCAAGTTTCTTTCCTATGCTAAGACCATTTCCATCTGACTTAATTCCTATTAATTCAGATATAAGCTTTGGAGCTTGTTTCGCAAACACAAGTAGTCCTAGCATCAATGTAAGTTTTATGAATGGCTTATCTGCAACGTTCTCAATATTATCTGAACCATTCAAAATCGATACAAACAACACAGTTAAACTTATACATGCAACTTTTATAAATAAACCTACATATGTACTTCCAACTTCCTTTAACCATCTACTAAACATTCCGGATGAAGTAGATTTTGTATCTATAAAAGTTACTATAAACAATGGTGACACTATTTCTAGTATAGCTAATTTAAATACTCTCATTGCTATATCAATAGCAAAAGAAAATAGCATATAAACTATAAATCCACCAGCAAAAGTAGTTATTACGACCATGTAATTATATACATATTGACTTTCGCCATCATCATCTTTTTGATTTATTGTTATAAATGGTGATATGTCACTTATTTTCATATCTCCAGAAGCATATACTTCATTCCATTTATTTATTGCTTCTTCACATTCCTGTGTTTTGCACTTTCCATTCGAAGCATATCCCACTTCATCTTTACCACTAGATACAGAATCAAAATCACCATCTGTATAATAATCATTTACATTTATCAATGATGATATTGCAATGGTTCTAAAACTCTTTCCAGGATCTGCTCCACTGGCCCCAGTGCCTAATATAAGTTTTTCAACAATTTGGCCATCCATAATTCGTGCTTGAAGATCATAACCTGCTTCGAATATAAGTGGTGTAAGAACAAGCAAAACAAGCATTACTACAGTTCTCCATAAAATACTACTCAATCCTTTACCATTTTCATTTAACTTTTCAGGATTAATAATAGAATTTATTAATAACACAGCTATCTTAAAAAAAGCAAATATACCAACAACTATGTAAAAGTTTTTTATAACTTGTCTAGCAATATCATTATTAACAAATACTTTTGACAAATCAAACATCAAATTATAACCATCATCGATAAGAGAAAATACGACCTTATCCAACATCATAAAAAACATTCTAAAAAAAGACATATAAACCTCCTTATATAATATACTTTGAAATTAAACACATAATTCTAAACCGAAAAATCCAAGTATTATACTTAATAACGCTGGTAGCATCAACAATATGACCGCTGATATCGTTCTTTTCATCG
>JABLTO010056401.1_pt1 | contig 40222 bp, 24 predicted proteins | sample 7160091 | NCBI WGS metagenome assembly JABLTO01 (sample SAMN14651225, study PRJNA627086) | human gut metagenome | isolation source: feces | host: Homo sapiens
ATCACAGAAGAAGACCAGAAAGCAATCATGGATAACACAGAATGGTGTATGGCCGACAACGGATACTTCCGTGGAGGCGGATACTCCAGCCGTTATGAAACAAAAGCTCAGATGCCTGCAACAATGATCCGTCTGAACCTTGTAAAAGGACTTGGACCGGTTCTGCAGATCGCTGAAGGATGGACAGTAGCTCTTCCGGCAGAAGTATCTGACAAACTCTGGAAACGTACAGACTACACATGGCCGTGTACATGGTTCGCTCCAAGATGCGATGGCAAAGAGGGACCGTTCAAAACAGCTTATGATGTAATGAACAACTGGGGAGCTAACCATGGTGCTATCTCCTACGGACATATCGGAGCTGACCTGATCACAATGTGCTCTATGCTTCGTATCCCGGTATCCATGCACAACGTACCGGACAAAGATATCTATCGTCCGGCAGCATGGAATGCATTCGGAATGGATAAAGAAGGTGCAGACTTCCGTGCATGCAAGAACTACGGACCACTGTACAAATAATAAAACAGGCTTTATTTGAAATGCCATGATAAACGCAATGACCTCGGAGAATCCTCCGGGGTCGTTGTATTTCAGGGAGAGATTTGCTTGAATTATAAATAGAAATATGCTATAGTAAATATAGAACAAAATGAACTGCTACAAGTATAAGGTATAGAATAAATGCTTACAGTTTCAAAACTGAATAAAGAAATATTTACAAAAGATATAAAATGTGTCTCTCTGGGAAAACTAAGTTCTGAAGTTGCTGAATTTATATTAAAGAAAAGACCAGACTTGACGGATATCATTTCAGCAAAGCAGGAAATAATTTTCTGGGCTAATCGTGTTGCGCATACAGAACGTCATAAGAATGATTTTATGTCTGATGTAGAATATCAAGAATGTTTTGAAAAGATTCCAGAGATTATTCAAAAACCGGATTATATAAGTATTCATCCCAAAGACGATAGTATTTCGTTCATTAAAGAGTTTTCGGCACATATCTCAGTCGCAGTGAGAATTTCGGGAGATGGGAAGCTCTCATATAGAACAATGTATCCTTTAATGGATGCACAATTATCTCATTACATCGATAAAGGACGTGCATGGAAATATTTACCAGATAAAAATATTTGACTTTCAGGGAGAATAGAATATAATAAACTTATAAGAATATAAACAAATAAAATCTGAGGACGGAACAGGCAGCCGTCGCGCCATATGGGTCTTAAAAGAGATGTAGGATTGTCACCCTACCTATTTTATTTGTTTATTAAGAGCTGTTGCTATACGGATGTAAAGAATCTGAGTGGTGGCAGCTCTTTTTTTGTGTCGAAAAACATCAGTTTTTTATTTCTTTTTTATGACAAAAAAGGATTATCATTGTGCTGTGTCTGTGATATGATAAGTTCAGGATTTCAAAAAGATATAACTTTAAGAAAAATACGGAAGATGTATGGAGTGAAGGGGAGAAAACAAAATGAAGAAACTGGCAAAAAGTCTTCTGGCCATTTTGGTGGGACTGTTTATGAGCGTCAATGTCATGGCAGACGTGCAGACAGGTAAGACAGAACCGGATTACAGCACAGACTATTATATGATCGTGGAATCAAAGGCAGGAGGAATTGATTTTTATTCACAGCCGGATTTTGATTCGACGAAGCTGAATGATGAGCAGATACCAAATGGTACAGCACTTCATATTACAGGAGAGGTTGAAGATAAAGAGAATAACCGGACCTGGGGATATACAGAATATCACAAGATGAAAGGTTATGCACCGCTGGATGAATGCCGTCCGGCGCAGTCCCGGAAGGAAGCCATTGACTCAGAACTGTATATTGCAGGAAAGGATCATGTAAATTATAGTGCGGATTATGATGTAAAAGCTTATGCAGAAGAAGGCACGCAGAAGCTTTATCAGGGACCGGGAGAGAAATACGGCGAGGTTCCGGGTGTGCGTGATATCGAGAATGGCGAAATACTTCATATTACTGAAGATGCCGAAATGGTTGATGGTAGTTACTGGGGTGTGACAACGGTAGATGGAACTGAGGGTTGGATGGATCTGGAGAAGACAGAAGAATGGCTGAAAGAACATCCGGAAGCGCAGAAAGAAAGCGTTGATGCTGAACCGGTGACAGAAGAGGCAGTTGATGCAGGAGCGGCAACAGAAAATGCAGTCGGCGCAGAGCCGGTCGAGGATTCAGGAGTGGCAGCAGCTTCGAAAACAACGGAAAAATCAGCGACGGCAACCACACCGAAAGCGACCGCGACACCGAAAGTGACAGTAACTCCGAAACCGACCGAGACCACCGAAGCAACAGAAACTATGGCATCGACCGAGATAACCGAGCCGACAGAGACACCGGCGCCGACCGCAACAACTGAGCCGACAGAGACCCCGGTGTCGACCGCAGCTACCGGGCCGACTGAGACACCGGAAGTAACAGTGACAGTTGAACCGGAAAAAGAAAATACAGAAGCTGCACAGGATGCGACAGATGCCGAGAGCCGTCAGGCTTCCGGACAGGATGTCAGAAGCACATCCAGCCACTGGTACCAGAATCCGTTTATCTGGATTATTGCGGCAGCAGTTCTGGCAGTAGCAGGATTATTGATCTATCATTATAAGAAACGATAAGAAGTCATGATGATTCATAAGTTTACAGAGGAGAGGCCTGAAAAGGCTTCTCTTTTTGCATTAAGAATGAATTTTCGGTGAGAGTTGTTGACATGCGTTGCACTTACTAAAACTGGAATCAACGGATTCTGGGACTTCCGTTGACTCTGATGGAAGTTGCTTATGCTTGAAGCATCCAATTTTAGTGTTTGCAATGCCTCGGAATAGACTTACTACAATATAAGTCATCCGATTTCAGTGTTTGCGATGACTTGAAATACACTTGCTACGATATAAGTCATCCGATTTATTGAGATTTTGTGGACTCTATTCCAACTTACTATGGTCAGGGGTATTTGTTTAACTTAATTTTGTGGACCGAGACAGTAGATACTATTATAAGAGTCAACGACAGGCTTGAATTTGGTTACCTTGTATAGCAGAAGCTATTATAAGAGTCATGGACAGCCTGAGATTTGGTTACCTCGTATTGTACTTACTATTATCAGAGTCATTCACAGCCGGAGATGTGGTTACCTCGTATTGTACTTACCATCATATAGACTATCCAGACGGCCTGATTTGGGCTGCCACCTGGAACTATGGACTATCCAAAAGGTCAGTTTTAATATTAGGTAGGAAAATATTCTACATAAATGTGAAATTTCATGCAATTTTAGTTCAAATAAATACGATTTATTGACATGAAATGTAAGTCATGGTAAATTTATCATATCTATTTTCCAATAGGCTAATTGTGACATAAAGTACTTTATGTTGAATAAAAAAATGAAAGAGATGACATTGTGGCATTAAGACGAGAGAGAATGAGGCTTGGTGATCTGCTCATCAGGCAGGACGTTCTTACCGAAGAAAAACTGAAAAAAGCACTGGAACTGCAGAAAGGAACCGGTAAAAAGATCGGTGAAGTTCTTGTAGAGAATGGCTTCATCACCGAAGAAATGATTGCCAGGGCGCTTCAGACACAGCTCGGACTTAAGATGATCGAGCTTACCGGCGTGACGATTCCGAAGGAAGTCCGTAGCCTGGTCAGTGTCAACCTTCTTAAAAAATACCAGTGTATTCCTTTTGAACTTGACCCGTACAATGCGAATATTCTGCATCTTGCGATGGCTGATCCGATGGATATGGCGGCAATTGACGATATTTCCATCGTCACGAATCTGCAGGTGGAACCATACATTGCGACACCGCGTGACATACTGGCGGCAATCGACCGCTGCTATGGTGCGTCTGAAAATATGGATGCTGCGAGACGATTTACACGTGAACGAGAGCAGCTTCGTGGAAATACTGAAGAAACAGCAGAAGCAGATGTCAGTGATGCACCGATCGTACAGCTTGTACGTTCACTGATTGAGCAGGCGGTACGCCAGAGAGCCAGTGATATTCATATAGAAGCACTGGAGGAAAAGGTTCGTGTGCGCTATCGTATCGATGGTGCTCTCTATGAAAAAATGGTCTACGATAACAGTCTTCTTCCGGCAATTTCCACCCGTATCAAAATCATGGGCGGCATGGATATTTCGGAAAAAAGAAAGCCGCAGGATGGTCGTATGTCCGTTATGGTTGACCGGCGAGAATACGATATCCGTATTTCCTCGATTCCGACTGTTCATGGCGAGAAGATTGTTATGCGTATTTCTTCAAAACTGAACCTGACCAGGGATATTAAAGAACTCGGTCTGGATCAGGAAGAGATGGCAACTCTGCAACACATGCTTGCAAAGCCGTATGGAATCATGTTTGTTACCGGACCTACTGGAAGTGGTAAATCTACGACATTGTATACAGCACTCAGTGCCTTAAATAAAGAAGCGGTCAATATCGTAACGGTTGAAGATCCTGTCGAGGCAGACCTTGAGGGTATCAATCAGATTCAGGTAAACAACAAAGTTGATCTGACTTTTGCATCAGCACTTCGTTCCATCCTGCGTCAGGATCCGGATATCATTATGATAGGTGAAATCCGAGATCAGGAGACTGCTTCGATTGCAGTACAGGCTTCCATCACCGGTCACCTCGTTGTTTCGACCATGCATACCAATAATGCAGTCGGTACCCTGAATCGTATGGCGGATATGGGAGTTGCCCGTTATCTGATTTCTGATGCGATCATCGGTGTCATTGCACAGAGACTTGTCCGCAAGCTCTGTCCGCACTGCCGTAAAAAACACCCTGCAACAGATAAAGAAAAACTTATTCTGAAACGTTCTCTTGCAGAAGAAGTTGAGATTTATGAGCCGGGTGGCTGCAAACTCTGTAATAATACAGGCTATTTCGGAAGAACCGGTGTATTTGAGATCATGGAGGTCAATGAAGAGATGCGTAAGCTGATCGCAGACGATGCAACGACTGAGGAAATGATTGCAGCAGCCAAGAAGAACGGCATGCATACACTTCGTGAGAATGGCATCCGCTATGTACTCGAGGGTGTTACTTCTATCGGCGAAATGCTGAAGGCTTCTTATGAAGAATAAGATGTATCGTTATTGTGGGCAGAATGAACAGCAATAATTCATCTGCACAGAGAAATGCAGTATGAACTGAAAAATTATAGAAATCAGGTAGTAATTCATGTATGATCTGAAAGATCTTTTACAGAGATCCATAGAAGAAAATGCGTCTGACGTCCACTTTACTGTGGGCAGGCCGCCATGTTACCGTATCGATGGTGTCTTAAGTGCTATCGAGGGTGAAAGGCTGATGCCGGATACGCTGAAAGAGCTTCTTCTTCCGATTATGGAAGAGCGGCACAGAGAAGAGTTAAAGCGCGACGGTCAGACAGACTTTGCCTACGCCATAGCTGGGGTGGGCCGTTTTCGTGTCAATGTTTTTCAGCAGAGAGGCACGCTGGCATCCGTTATGCGATGCCTTCCGTTTGAGATTCCCGAGCCACAGAGTCTCGGTATCCCAAAAGAAGTAGTAGAGGTCACGAACCGTAAGAGGGGACTTGTCCTTGTTACCGGGCCTACCGGAAGCGGTAAATCCACGACATTGGCATCCCTGCTTCATGTAATTAACCAGAAATATCCTTATCATATTATTACACTGGAGGATCCGATCGAGTATCTTCACCGGCATGACAAATCCATTGTCAACCAGCGTGAGATCGGAAGTGATTCCGCAAGCTATGGAGCAGCGCTTCGTGCGGCACTCCGTGAAGATCCGGATGTTATTCTGGTCGGAGAGATGAGAAATCTTGAGACCATTTCGACTGCAATCACAGCAGCAGAGACAGGACATCTTGTATTTTCAACACTGCATACGATCGGAGCGGACAAAACCATCGACCGAATCATCGATGTATTTCCGCCGGATCAGCAGCAGCAGATCCGCATCCAGCTTGCGGCAGTCCTTGAATGCGTGGTTTCCCAGCAGCTCATCCGGAAGGAGCAGGGTGGCAGGGTAGCAGCACTGGAAGTATTGTTTGCAAACAATGCAGTCCGTAATCTGATCCGCGAGGGCAAGACCTTCCAGATTCCATCTGTCATGCAGACAAGCCGCAGAGCAGGTATGATCACAATGGATGATGCCCTGTATGATCTCTTTATGAAAGGCGAGATCGGCGAGGAAGCGGTAGTGACTTACGCGCAGGATCCGGTTGCGATGAACCGTAAGGTGAATTTTGAGATTTAAGAGAAAGGACTGAGCAGATGCCCGGTTATACTTATGTTGCCGTCGATGAAAAAGGCAAAGAAAAACGTGGCAGAATGGACGCGGAAAACCGTGATGCGGTTTCACAGCAGCTAAAAAAAGACGGGCTTTTTCCTGTTGAGATCAAAGAACAGGGAGCTTTAAATAAAGACATTGATTTTTCCATCGGAAAGAAAGTCAAGCCACGAGACTTAAGTGTGTTCTGCCGCCAGTTCGTCAGTATCACTCAGGCGGGTGTTCCCATGAAAGAAGCGCTGCAGATGATGACAGAGCAGACAGAGAACAAATGGCTCAAAAAGGCGATCGCCGATATACTGGTCAATGTCGAAAAAGGTAATACACTGGCAGATTCCATGGCAGCGATTCCGGATATCTTCCCGCCGATGCTGGTCAATATGGTGGCGGCAGGTGAGTCCTCCGGTAGTCTGGAAATGTCATTTAACCGAATGGCAACACATTTTGAAAAAGAAGCGAAGCTAAAGGCGACGATCCGTAAGGCGACGATCTATCCGATTATTTTGATCTGCGCGGTTATCGGTGTTATTGCGGTTATGCTTTTGTATGTTATTCCGATTTTTATTGATATGTTTGCAGATCTCGATATCGAGATGCCGGCGCTGACGATGGGCGTTATGAATGTCAGCAAATGGACGGCCAGTCACTGGTACGTGATCCTTGCGGTAGTTGCAGCGGTGGTTATTATTTACAGGCTGATCTATGGGACAGAGCAGGGAAGACTGAAAATTGACTACATCAAGATGAAGATCCCGCTCTTTGGCAAGCTGACTGTCAAAAGTGCCTGCGCACAGTTCGCGCGGACGATGAGTACTTTGATGGCAGCCGGTATTTCTACGACGGAATGTCTTGATACCGTGTCAAAGATCATCAACAACATTCATTACAAGAATGCCATGCAGAAGGCAAAAGAAGAAGTAATGAAAGGTATTCCGCTGTCAGAGCCGCTTGCGGCAAGTGAAGTATTTCCGCCGATGGTTTATCATATGACCGGAATCGGTGAAGAAACCGGTAATATGGAAGAAATGCTCAGCAAGCTTGCGGATTACTACGATGAAGAAGTCGAGATCACGACACAGAGTGTGCTGGCGGCAATGGAACCGCTGATCATCGTATTTATGGCACTGATCGTCGGTACACTGGTCATCGCCGTGCTTATGCCGATGAGAACGATGTATGATGGTCTTGGCTCGCTGTAATGCACTTGCGATTGGGAACCGCGTTAAAAGTTTCCGCATAATTTTCAGGATGTGGCGCAGGAATTGCATGGGGATCCTGTGTTCATCATAAATTTCCCGGTGGCTGAATGAGAGTTAGGGGAAATACAATATAAACGAAGGAGATGTATCAAAAATGTTTAAACTTCTTAACAAAAAGAAAAACAACAAAGGTTTTACACTTGTAGAACTTGTAATCGTAATCGCTATCCTTGCAATCCTGGTAGGACTTCTTGCACCTCAGTATACAAAATACGTTGAGAAATCAAGAAAAGCTGCAGATGCTTCCAATATGGATGAAATGGTAAAAGTAGTAAAAGTATTTGCTGCTGATCCAGCAAGTGAACTTCCGGCAGGAACTTATGCTATTACAATTTCTGCTTCAGCAAATGAAACAACATTAACAGAAACACTTAAAAATCCAAATGCCACAAGTAAAAAAGCAGAACTGGAAAAAGAATTAACTGCATCTATTCCTAGCTGGGATAAAACAACTACAAAATCTAAAAAATGGGGAACAGATGGTGCTGAAACAAATATTGTAGCTACAGTAACAGTTAATCCAGACGGTGGAACAAGTGTTGCGTATACAGCAGCAGATGGATCTACAAAATTTGCAGATTATATGGCAAAAGGTTCTGAAGGTTCTAAATGATGTTTATAACAAGTTTCCTAGAAACTAATTAGCAACTATCACAAACAAACACACCCCCTGAAAGGAATTCCCTATGCTTCTTTTCCTCGATTCTATTCCATACATCGTAATCTTTTTATTTGGAATCGTGATCGGCAGCTTCCTGAATGTCTGTATTTACAGGCTTCCGCTGCATGAGTCCATCATTACGGCGCCCTCCCACTGTATGACCTGTGGGAGGAAGCTTCGATGGTACGACATGGTTCCTGTATTTAGCTGGATCGTACTGGGTGGAAAATGTCGTAACTGTAAATCAAAGATTTCTGTGCAGTATCCGATCATAGAGGCACTGAACGGTGTTCTTTATGTACTGGTATGTGCAGTCAATGGACTGAACTGGTCAAGTCTTTTGTATTGTCTGATGACATCGGCACTTCTGACACTCAGCCTGATCGACTGGCGCACATATGAAATTCCCTTTGGGATCAATGTATTTCTGTTTTTTATCGGTATCGCAGCAACCGTATCAGACCGGGGAAATCTGATTTCCCATCTGACCGGTGCCATCTGTGTCAGTGCTTTTCTGGGAATTTTATTCCTTTTAAGTGGCGGCAGGGCGATCGGCGGCGGTGATATCAAGCTTATGGCAGCCTGCGGGCTGATCCTCGGATGGAAACAGATCATTCTTGCATTTTTGCTTGGATGTATCATTGGTTCAGTCGTACATACGATCCGCATTAAGGTAAGCGGTGCCGGCCATATGCTGGCAATGGGACCGTATCTTTCTGCCGGAATTTTTCTGGCGGCACTATGGGGCAATGCATGGATCGGCTGGTATCTTTCCCTTCTGGGTCTGTAACAGCTATTTATAACTGGGAGAAATACTTTCGGTTATAAAAATATACTTTCTGCAAAATTCAGAAATTATATTTTTGCAACTGAATGTCAGAATAAAAAAGAATCTTCGGATTTTAATCGTATAAACGGAGGAAACCTGAAAATGGCGAAAATTTTGACGGTAGAAATTGATACAGCACAGCTTCGTGTGGCAGAGGTCGACAGCCGCGGCCAGCATATTTATCACTGTTTTGTACTGCCTGTTCCGCAGGGAGCCGTAGATGACGGACAGATTCGTGATACAAAAAGCCTCGGAAAGCTTCTGAAAGCAGAACTTATCAGACGGGGAATCAAAACCAAAAAGGTATTTTTTGCGGCAGGTTCTTCAAGGATAGCCAGCAGGGAGGTCCGTATTCCGTTTGTCAAGAAAGACAAGATTCAAAACATTATTCAGGAAAATGCAACGGATTATTTCCCGATTGATATTTCCGGCTACGTACTTTCCTACAGTATTATTGATATTGAATCAAAGGAACAGGAGACAGGAGGTGCTATTCGCCAGTATCATCTGATGGTCTATGCGGCGCCGACGGCGATCTCGACTGCCTTCCGTGAATTTGCAGAGGTTGCAGGCCTTAATATGACAGGTATCGGATTTACCGGTGACAGCGTTTATTCCGCAGTCAAGACGACTTTTGCAGATGGATTACATATGCTGGTCAAGATTGAGTTTGATTCAACCAGTATCAGTATCATCAAAAACGGAGAACTTACACTGCAGCGAAATATCAACTATGGTGTCGACAGTGCGGTCGAGACAGTACGTTCCTTTCCGCAGTTTGGTGAGGAACTGAGTCAGCAGGATGCGTTGGCAGTACTGCACGATGAGCGCTGTATTCAGGACACGCTGAACTGGGCAGGCTACACAGGAACAGATCCGCAGGAAGAACTGCTCGAAAATGCCCGCGCAGAAGTGACTGAGAGTTTCCGTTATTTGATCGGCAACGTTTCACGCATTATGGATTATTATACTTCCCGTAATGCAGATGCGATATTTCTTTCCATTTCAATCTGCGGTCTTGGTGCGGGAATCAAGGGAATGAACCGTCTTCTTTCCAACGAACTCGGACAGAACGTGGAAATACTTTACGCGATCCGCGGCTGTACATATCCGGATTTCCCGGAAGGAGAGGGAATCTATCTTTATACATCCGTTTTTGCGGCAACACGTTCCGGTGTAAACCTTATGGAAAAGGTAACCCGCAAAAAGAAAGAAAACAAGGATTCTTTAAGTGGCGCGATCCTGATCTGCACAGTTGGTGTGGCAGCCGGTGTGGCACTGACGGTGGCAGGTGTGGCAAACCGTGTATATCAGCAGCATCAGCAGGATTACCTCAATCAGCGAATCGATGAGGAAAGCTCTATTGAAGAAATTTACAATGCATACAATACGGCGCAGGAGCAGTTTAATAACTATCAGAATATGTACCAGTACACCAACACCCCGAATGAAGGGCTGAAGGAATTTCTTGAAGAAATGGAACAGAAGATGCCGTCCGACATCACACTGGAGACATTCAGTTCTGACGGTTCACAGGTCAGCTTCACTATGCGTGTTTCAAGTAAATCTGCAGCAGCGAATGCCCTGATACAGCTTCGTACCTTCGAAAGTCTTGCGACAGTCACGACGACAGGACTGGAAACGGAAGATGACGGAACAGTGTCCATGAGTGTGATCTGTACCTATGCAAATCCGGCACCGATGGATGTTACCGCAGAATAAGGAGGCAGACAGGATATGAACATTTCAATGCGTGACAAAAAATTATTACTGATGTTTTCCGGTGTAGCGGTATTCGGACTTGGATGGTTTTTCGGATATCGTCCGCAGATGGAGGAAGCAGCAAATATCGAAGCTGCCAACAAACCGCTCGAAGAAAGACTTTCCAATCTTCTGGAGCTTGCGGGAAACAGGGATTTTTATATCAGCGAAACTGAGAATGCACAGAATAAGATCAACGAGTATGTATCAAAATTTCCTTCTGATGTTAAGGAAGAAAACGGAATTGTACTTGCTCAGAATATAGAAAACTCTCTTGGCATGCAGATTTCAAATGTCGGAATTGCGACAAAAGAGTTTGTAGCTTCCATTGACGGAAGTACAGAAGAAGAGATTGCAGAGCAAAACGAGACAATGTCGGAGCAGGCAAATTCACAGACACGTGAGCAGATCGATGAGATTGAAGGTACTGACAGCAAGGCGGCAGAGGAATTGCAGAATGCTGCTGATATAGCTGCGGCGCTGGCTGACAGCACTTCTCAGACACCGGTGCTTTACCGTACACAGGATACACTGGAATTTAACGGAACATATGCGAACCTCAAAGATGTAGTTGCATACCTTGCAGCGCAGAGCGGAAGACTTACAATAGACAATATGAATGCATCCTATGATACATCTACCGGTTATCTGACAGGAAGTATTGTAGTCAACATGTTTTCCATGACGGGAACCGGAAATATCTATACAGAGCCGGATGCCGGTCAGGTGGCATACGGAACGAGCAACCTTTTCGGAACGCTTGAGCAGGCGGCAGCAAATGCAGCTCAGCCGTCTGAGGAAAATGGCAGTGACGGCCAGAGTGATAACGGTCAGGAAGGAGAAAATACAGACGAAACAGCAGCTCCTGCTGACGATCAGGGACAGTCATAATATGCATGTATGTTAGAGGGGAAAATATAAGCCCCTCTATCTGTCTATATATCGATACTTCATTCTGGAAAGGAGCAGCCCTATGAATGAGCAAAAAAGAAAAAATCCGAATGCCGGAATGACGCTTCTTGAGGTCATTATCGCAGTCAGTATTTTTTCCATAACGGCAATTGTACTCCTGCAGGGATTTGTTACTTCCAGCCGGATCAACCGCAAATCAAATCTTTACCTGGAAGCAACGACAGCAGCGCAGAATATCATGGAGGAAGTCAAGGCAAAAACTTTCGAGGAAGTTTCACTGGCATTTAACTATCCGTTTGATTTAAATGGTGATACAAGAATTAGTTTTTTGAATCCACAGAAAGATAAGATAAAAAGCGGGGAACTTGGAATACGTGAAGTCCTGAAAGCTTCCGGAAATGGAGGAACAACTTATAATTCCGTCAGTCAGTACAGGGATGGAATGGATGAATCCAAAGTGACGGCATCGGTGATCTCGACAGATGGCGGCAAGACTTATAAGTTTAATCCGCGAAAAAAAGGTTCCAATGCATCGAAATATTATTTCGAATTAACGAATGTGACAGTGAATCATGAGAGTTTTGATGCGCTGGTAGAGTTTGATGGAAGCGAAAGTTCCGGATACAAAGAAAAGACTGTCACCGGTACAGGAACCGGAAAGAACGATTATCTTGCACCGAAGATTTCTGATATGGACAGCAAGACAAATGCATTTCTGATCATGCCGCGTAACTGGGATGAAGAGGCTATGCAGCAGATGGTGGCAGGACAGAAAAGTGCTGCGATCGAGGCAATGAATACGGATGCCGGGAATAATGTGACAGACAGCGATACCTATCAGCCGCTGGACTGGAAAGATGTCTACAAATATACAAAGAGAACGCTGAATATCAAGATTGAGGAGAGTGGCGGAACGGTCAGGGCTGAAGCAAGATATATATTAAGTGCGTACGACTATAAGAAATCCGGTGGAACAAAGTATGAAACCATGAGTCTCTGTCCATGTGGCGGTAAAGGTGAAGACGAAGATATACCGGGGTGCTTCTGTACATACAAGAGTGCTTATGTGCCTTTTTACAGTTCTGAGACAGGTGAAGCACTGAAAAATATTTTTATTTTTTATTACCCGAATTACAATTCAACCAGTTCGACAAATCCATATGACAAGATCGTGCTGGATAACACGACAAACTATGAAGTCAATTTTCATGTGACGAAGCAGAGAGATGAGGCAAATAATGTACCGACTTCTGCACAAGAAGCACAGTATCGTATGTCTCTGACTGTCAATGAGAATCCGGCTGCGAGAAACAAGAGCAACTGGAATACAAACCCGAGTCTTTATAAGGCCGTTACAAAACTTCGCACAAACCTTGATTACAACATCAGCGATATGAATGAAGTGCTGAACCGTCCGAAGATCAGCCAGATGTCCCTGACTTATCAGGCGGTCAATGATAAAGGCACCAAAGGGGCGAAGGTGACAAATGCATCAGCAAAGAAAGTACTGGACTGTAACAGTCTGGATGACCGGGAAGCGGAAGACCGAATTTATACTGCAAAGGTAAGCGTATATAAAGCGGGAGCTGCCGCAAAGAATTTTCCTGACAGCGATCTTGTTGTGACGCTGGACGGAGCAAAAGAAGACTAGACCTCCGGGGAGGAAACAATGAGAAACATCACAAAGACAAAAAGACAGCAGAATCAGGGCTTTTCACTTTTTACCGTACTGATCGCGGTTTCTTTTGTGGGAATTCTTGGGCTTCTGGTGCTTTATATTGCACTTGCAAACTTTAATATGAAAGTTACGGATCTGAAAGGCAAGGATAGTTTTTACACGGCTGAGCGCGCGCTGGAGGAAATCCGTACCGGTCTTCAGGAAGATGTGGGCAATGCCATGTCCAAAGCATATACGCAGGTGCTCGAAACTTATAATAAAGAGAACCGTTCACAGGATTCTTCCATGGACAGGCAGCGCCAGAGCGATTTTCAGGATCGTTTTATTAAGGAACTTATGCGGACACTTCGTGCATCACAGACGACCGATGATATTTACAGTCTGGATTATCTGCGCGGTTACGTCGATCTGGAGTATGATGATTCAAAAGAATCGTTGATCATCACGAACCCGACAGGAACTTCCCCTGTGATGAAAGCAGTAAAAAATGTCGGCAAAAACACGGAAGATAACGGAGTTCTTCTGAAAAATCTCAAAGTGATCTATGTAGATGAAAAGGGACACGCAGCCATCATCTGTACGGACATAAGGCTTCTTGTTCCGGAAGTTCAGTTTCCGACGCCGTCTACTCTGCCGGATCTTATGAATATGATCGTTGTAGCGGATAAGGGAATTATCTGTGAGGGAAATGAGAGTACACCGACTTCCATCAACGGAAGTATTTATGCAGGCAACCTGCCTGCCGCAGCGACAACTGATCCTGATACCAGTATCCAGGTCACATCCGGGGCAAGCCTGAATGTGGAATCCGGAGACAAAGTTGTATGTAAAGGTGAGATCAGCGTAGGGTTGAATTCTACATTTACCAGTGGGGGAAGTGTCAATCTGTGGGCACGTGGACTGAATGCAGCTTCTGTAAAGAATGTCACTCTTTCCGGAACGACATATTTTGCAGATGATCTTACGATCGCAGGCAAAAATAACAATGTGAAGATCAGTGGTAATTATTATGGATATGGTTCTTATGAATCTGCAACTTCGGATGACTGTGTGGCGAAAGACCAGTATATACAGTCTGGCCTGAGCGGAGCGGCTTTGAGCAGTGCAATCGTTGTCAATGGCAAGAATACGACACTGGATCTTTCCGATACACAGAAACTGATGATTGCCGGACGAAATTATATTGCAAGTTCAAAAGTAAAAGCAAATGACCGGACCAATACCAATGACGTGGTTACGGGCGAGAGTCTGACTGTTAAGGGTACGCAGCTTGCCTACCTTGCACCGGCTGAAATTCTCGGAGCATCCGGAAATCCAATGACTTATGATGACTATCTGACACATTTAAACGGTGCCGATGAGATTTCCGTAAACTGGGATACTGCAGTTGAAGCATGGGGAGGCAGGACTCTTCGTGAAATCGGTGTTGACAGCACTGAACCGGTGCAGGCTGTTTTTTATAATGATAACAGCGCGACGGGATATGTTTATTTTTATCTGAATTTTACAGATGCACAGAAGTCAGCAGATTTTATGCAGATGTATTATCAGAACAATCCGACTATCAAGACAAATATGGACAAATATCTTTCTTTCTATTTCGGAGGGAAAGATTCAGGAATTACGGTGAAAGATGCAGATTCTTATCTGCGTTATATTACCAACGGAAATGTGCTCTCCTACAGTGGAGCGGATGCACAGGGAAGTCTTGAGGAGGCGACCGGCGTCAATCCAGGCGAAAAGATCCTCCAGGAAGAGGTGGGTTATCAGAACAGCTGGTATGCGCTGAACCGTAAGATGATCACCAGTTATGACCTTCTGAATAAAGAAGTCAAAGAAGACGGCGGCGGAACGATGCATGATGAAACGGATAGTGGCCGCAGTGTATATGACAATCTTGTAAATGAGAAAAAAATGGTCTCATATATTAAGGATACTGTAAAAGATGGTACAGGGAAATACGTGTTTACTGCCAGTGATGAAGACGGCGGTCTCCAGGCAATTATGTATAACAACGGAGAAACAGGTGTAAATAAGACACTGAAAATCAGTGAAAATGATGCTGACAAACTTCGTCTTGTAGTCTGTACCGGAGATGTTGAAATTGAAGCAGGAGTGAAATTCCAGGGAATCATTATGGCGAAGGGTACGATTACTCTGAAGTCAGGGGCGCAGCTGGAATCTGCACCGCTGGAAGCTGCCAGAGTATTTCAGGCACAGATGAGCTCATATGGAGATAAAGACAGTATCAAACCGCAGGATTTCTTCTGGGAAGGTGACAAATACGTACTCGGAAATTCAGCTTCCGCAGGAAAGAAAGATACTTTGAATGGTTCGGATACATACAGTATAGCGGATTGTGTATCTTATGAGAACTGGAAGAAAGAATAAATATACAGAAAAGAAGGAGGTGAGGGAAGCATGAAGAACAAAAACAAGGGCTTTACACTGGTGGAAATGATCATTGTCATCAGTATTTTTGCCATTCTTCTTGGAATCATCGTGCCTTCTCTTAATTCGATTCTGGGCTTTCGGGTAAACCGGGCTGCCAATTCAATCGCGGCAGCTCTGGATAAGACAAAGACAGAGGCTTCCAATCGTCTGGTCGGCGAGATGAAGTTGGAAAAAAGAGAAGACGGTTATTATATCAGTTATTATCTGGACCGCGGCAAAGTGAGCGGTGAGTCAAACGTAAAGCAGGATCAGCCGGAAAAGATTGCTCCGGCAAAAACAATGATCAGTTATACAACCAGTTCCGGTACAACGCAGGAGCTTGGTGCAGGTGACAGCATTGTGATCACATATGACCGCGCAACCGGTGCATTTCTTCCGCTGCAGGAAAAAGCGTGGACACAGAAAGAAATTCTTTCTGTGCTGGCAGCAGGCGAGGATATCCCACTTACAAGAACAGGGGAGTACTGTACACAGATTACAGTCAGTGGCGGCAGCCGTTACAAGAGACTGAGTCTGATTCAGGAGACCGGCAAGTATGAGATAACTTCCGGACATAATTAATTCTGTGTGAAGCAGATACATTTTGTATGAATTGCGATTTTGTGATTTTTTGGAGGAGAAGATCCCATGAAGATAAGAAGAATAAAAAATACAGCAGAAAAATTCAGAAATCAAATCGCGAAGATGCAGACGGATAATCGTGGACTGACATTGATCGAACTGATTATTACGGTTGCGATCATTGCGATTTTTTCCGGTGTGGTACTGACCTTTATTACGACCGGAAGCAATACATACAGAAGTACATCCAGCAGTGCGAAGGTACAGATGGAGACACAGGAACTGATCGACAGAATGGAAGATATGATCATTGATACCAACAGAAGTCTTTATTATGCGAATGGTACAGGTGAGAATATCGGATCCGCAATCAAAAATGATATCAAACAGAGTGGCACAGGAAACAGTGACGGAAACAAAACTTTCATCGTCTGCAACGAATACAAAAATAACGACGGAAACACCAGCCAGTACATCTGCGATGTGATCGACTGGGATAAAGAAGATGCGACTGTTTATTACAGTCAGAGAGAATATACAGCTTCGAGCAGTTCTGACGGGGCAGGAAAAGATGATACAGAAACAGCAGCATTTTCTGCGGATGAGGGAGATGCAGCAGTATTTTCTCTGGATGAAGAAGAGGACGGAGAGCAAAATGTGCGTAATGCCCGTACAAAGGTGAAGCGTTCTGTCCTTGCAACAGGTATTCTTGATTTCCGTGCCGATCTTACCAGAGTGGAATCCGACAATATCGTGCGTTTCCAGCTCAGCACGGAAAACGGAAAAAAAGAGATTGAGACACTGCACAGTGTCAGTCTTCGAAATAAAGTAAAAGTAAAGAAACCGGCAGATTCCGTTGAAGATACAGAGCCGACTGATGTGGGAATCCGTATTTCCTATGCACCGGCATCCATGGATCCGGGTACTTCCGATAACCTTGCCTATGATCTGACAGGAAACGGCAGCATTGATCCGTCAACGATTACCTGGACGGTAGTACGCGACGGACAGAACGGAAGTTTTCCGGGCGAGGATCATACCAACAGCAGGCTTACGATCAACGGAAATGCTTCAGGATCAATCACGGTCAAAGTTTCGGCGAAGACAAGTTCCGGCAAATGGATCGAGTCCGCACCGGTAACGATTCAGATTACGGCGAAAGCGACACCTGCTCCGACCGAAGCACCGGAGCCGACTGCGACACCGGTCCCGACAAGTACGCCGGTCCCGACAGCAACACCGGCACCGACTGAGACACCGGTACCAACAAGTACACCAGTGCCGACACCAGTTCCGACTGCCGGAAAGATTATTTTGGGCGGTGATGCGAGGTATGATACAGTTATTGCCGGAGATCGAGATCATTATGAATGCAGTCCCTATAATGGCAACGAGTTTCAACTTTCTGTAAAGGATGATAAGTATGACAAAGAAAATGTTACATGGACTCTGAAAAATAATGACAGTTCAGTGTCACTTGTACAAAAAGATAGCAAAAATGCGGATTTATCGGTGCCTGCAGACACCAGACAAGGTTTTACTCTGTGTGCAGACTATATAAAAGATGAAAATGGAATGAAGAAAACATACCATGTTGAACGTTCATTTAATGTTATCAGTGATGTGTCACTTGAAATGTTTAATGCAAAGGGCGAGGAGATTCAGGACAATGCTACTATTAAAGCAGGAGAACAATATACAGTAAAAGCGTATCTGAATTCCTATGATGTAAATGGAAATCATACACAGAATTTGATAGAACCGGCACATGCAACTGGTGGTGCCAGCCTTTTTTATCTGGAAGGCGACGGAAATGCAATAAAAAAGAAAGATGATGCAAAGCAGGGATGGACGGTTATTCCAACGACCGAAGGACAGAAGACAGTGGTATTTACATTGCAGAAACTCAGTGGAGATACGATTTTTAATCCATATAATTACGGGTTAAGCGCGAGAAAACCGGTAAATGTCAAAATTCCTGAGATAAAAGCTGAGATTGTTACAGGTGAGCCGGCGGGCGTAGGAAAACCAATAGATGTTTATCTGAATCTGACAGATGAAGATGGATATCCTGTTGACCGTACAGTAAACTGGATATGTTATTATGGAGGAAAGTTCTCTGCATCTACTTCCGGAAGCGGTGACAGTAACAAGGTAACCTTTACGCCAACGAATACAGGAGAATTAACGATTAATGCGCAGTATTTAAGAATTGGTATAGGTTACGACACGGTGACGATTAGCAAGAAGATAACTATTTCATGATGGATTAGTGAATGACCGGCAAAATCAGGAGGCAATTTTATACATGAAATTCAAACACAAGAAACTATTAATCTCCGGCACGGCGGTGGCTGCCGCCGGTGTACTGGGAGCGGGGACTCTTTTGCAGTCTGTCCTTTCGGTGCAGGCGTCATCTGAGATGATGCCCGGTATTGAAACCATTGTAAGCGAAAGCACCGAGGAGGACCCTTTTCGTATACTGGAACTGGTTGATTCCAGTGATGATGCGGAGATCGGTTATTACATATCGGGGCAGGAACCAAGTCTGAAATTATATCAGTATCAATACACGGATGCGGATGGGAATACGCACACAGTACATTTTTCTACAATAAAAGATGCACTGAGTAAGCTGCCGGAGAAGCAGAGAACGGAATTTGTCATGAACGTCCGGCTGGATGACTCCGGACAGATTGATGAAAGTATAAGCACCGGAATCAAAAAGATAAAAGATGTAACAGGTGATGATTCGAGTAAGTATCCTTTGTCAGGGTCAGACTATCAGGAAAAATATTTCCTTTCAGACAGTGACGATGCATCAGACTGGACGAAGGTAGATCTGACGGATTTTGACGGCAATTCCCGTACCGATACAGTACAGGTAAAAGGTTCCTATGTCGAGAATACTTCCGGTACCGGTGATTACACAAAAGGCGATCAGGAATATTACCCGATCCGAAAAGACGTTGATGCCGATAACCAGCAGTCAGAAAAATTCCGCGAAAACATCCAGAGCTTTGAAGAATCGACAGGCAGCGATGCGCGGGGTGCTTATTATCTGGAGTTTGAAGAAGTACCGAATGCCAAAATCAACAATGCACTTGCGGATGAGAATGACAAAGGACAGAAATCTCTTCTTCCGGAATATGACTATGCGAATGGCAGATACGGATATTATGAGAATGTCTACACTTCTCTGACAAAAGAGATTGCAGATGAGATAGACAAAAAAGACTATCAGTTTCCGGGAGAAAATCCGGATGAAGTAACAGAAGACAATGCAGTTCTTGTACGGAAGATTCCGGATGAAGCAGTGAAAACAGCCGATCCTGTATCAGAAAACAGCAGCTTTAGCGGTGAATCAGGTCAGGTGATTTCTGATGCAGAGAATTCCCGTACAGAAGGTTCCGGGAATAATGATTTTTCCAGCGGAGAAGATGCATTTGGAGCTGATGGAAGTGATTCTTATGGCAGCAGTGATGGGGGAACTTCTGATTCCGGTGAGGACAGCTCCGAAGATATTACGTTTGACAATTCCTATGAAAACAATGAGAACGGCAGTTTTTCAGGTGATAAAAGTGGCGTCGATGCACAGTCTTTCGGCGGACAGCCGGAATTTGTACAACAGTCTTATGTAAGAACAGTGGAATTATCAGATACAGATGTATTCAGTGACAGCGATGCATTCTCAGATTCTGAATCAGAAATTTCTAATGACGGATCTTCTTCTGTGGATGTTCAGCCAGATAGCGAAGAAGAGTGGAACGAGTACAGTGAGCCGGATACTTCCGACAATGTTTCTGCACAGGATACAGATGAAACAGGTATGGATGCCGATGCTTTTTTCCAGTCAATTCTCGGCGATATCAAAAACGCGCAAGAAGCCGGAACACAGGCAGATCCGTATGTATACCTCGGCGAAAATATTGACCAGTATCCGAATTACAAATATACGATCATTGGTGACCTTGCTTATGTAAAAGCAAATGCGACAGATCTTGCGCAGAATCCGGATGCGGAGCTTACTGATGGCAGTATTGTGCTCGACAATGACGAATACTGGTATTATCAGGAAGTGAACGGGAAACTTACCAGATCTGAGATTTCGATCATAACCGGTAGAAGTGCTGTTCCGTACAACGAAATTCAGGAAATTTCAAGTGAGCTTTCTTATAATTATTATTATCGTATATCTAAAGTATATTTCTGCTGTAAATCAAATGATACAGAAGGTGAGGCTGTGCTTCCGTACAGCTATTTCGGATGGTATTATCCGAACTATCCGGACAATCAGGATGTGTACCTTCCGGTTTCTGATGGAGACGTGGCAACACATTATGTGTCAGCGGCAACTTACAGTCTGACTCCGGGAACCGGAAACTATGATTTCGCACCGGGGGGTGATACGGCTGCATCCGTGCAGGTAAACAGTTTTTATTATCAGGGAGGCTATACAAGCAATGACTGGTTCAAGAAATATGTATTCCATCTGAATCCGAAAGCAGATGACGACAGTGCAGATGGGGAATTTGAGACATTTGGCATCGAAGTTGATACGAAGCTGGCTTCGGATGGTATCTCAGATGTATATGCACCGGCAGTTTCCGGGGACAGTTCGTCAGGAAATGATACTGCGGCAAATTCCGCACAGGATGAAGAGCAGGCGGTTGCACTTGAACCGGAAGATACATTTGGAGATGACACGACAGAGCAGACAGATGTCAGCGAAGAAGTTCTGGAATCCGGTGATACAGAAGATGGTGCCAGTGAGGATGAAACGGACATCGATGTACAGGAGAATGCAGATGAATCAGAGAACATTGAATCAGAAGACATTGATGCAGAAGATATTGATACACAGGATGATGAATCTGTTGATGTGCAGGCACAGGATGACGGAGTCAGTGTATCAGACAGTTTTGCGGATACACTTGATAAGTATGACCTGATCTATGTAAATGGTACGCTTTCTTCTGATGTGGCTGCTGCGATTGCAGCGACTTCCACTCCGTGTATTGTCAACAGTTCCAGAGTGAATGTGACTGCGTTTACCGATGCTTTTTCGAAGTTTGTGAGGAATGAGACAGAAGATACAGACGGACATTACGTAAATATGTATATGTACTTTTTCAAAAATACGTTTGTGGGAATAGATGGGGATTATAATCTTGTAAATACTTCTTTCCATACAAATTTTAATGGAAATCTGGATTCTGAGGAAAACATTACTTATGATCCTGACGATACCATGCATGGATTTGAAGAGATTATCAAATACATCAATAGCGAAAACCAGTACCGTAAGCTGGAAAATAATAATTCAGAACAGACGAATCTGGATGATGGAAGCGATACTTCTACACAGAAAATAGAGCCTCTTGGAAGAGAAATCTCACAGGCAAGGGCAATTGAATACATCATTAATTACAAATATCAGAGAAGTACCCTGGTAAAAGAAAACCTCAAAGTACTGGAAATTATGCCATATACGGGAAATGAGATGCTGGATAAAGAAAATGTGAAGAAATGGGTGGCTGGTTCAGACCGTAAGATCAAAAGTGTAACGGCCTGCTGCAGTGAGACTGCAAAGGAAGATGATAAAGCTGAGAATATGATCGACGGAGATCCAAACACGAGATGGCATACTTTGTGGAACAATGAAGATGGTCACAACAAAAATAATCCGCCGTATTTTACGGTAACTTTTGACGGGGCTCAGGATATTCGGGGATTCTTTTATCAGAACCGTACATATCAGGGAAATGGCAGCCAGAATGGTGTTCCTGTGGAGTACAAAGCTGAGTTATACTCAGATGTGAACGGACAGAAGCTGATTGATACGGTAACCGGATTAACGAACATTACAACAGATAATCAGGGTAAAGTGACTGCGCTACAGTTCGGAAAGACGATCAGATCAGTACAGAGTATGAAAATCACATTTCTGGGAACGCTGGACAGTAATGGAGGAAACGGAAATAATGCCAAGTATGGTTCCTGTTCAGAATTCGGAGTCATTTATGCAGACAGTGGAACAGATGTAAATATCGGAGCAACAATTACTCCTATGACAGCAGCAGAATTTGTCGGACATATTGATGATATCGGCTCGGAATACGATATGGTGTTCATCGGCGATCAGAAAAAAAATGCAAACAGCCTGATTACGGGAAGTGGAGAGTACAGATATGCTCATGTAGGTGATTCAAAAAGTATTATTGCAAATAACAATCTTGCGAAAATGCTGGGTCAGCTTGATACAGATTATGCGCAGGGTCCATGGTCCGATGGGAAACTCCGGTACGCACCGCTCAGTACATACAATGAAGATGGATCCGGATATTTCCGCGGATCTGGAAATGATATAACAAAGCAGCAGTACAATTCACTGATGGATTTTGTAAAGAGTGGTTATCCGGTGGTGCTGGCATCCGGACTTGTAGATGGTGATAAGCCGAATGCAAAGGAAGTAGATTCTGCTTCGTATTATTACCAGTTTATAAAGGACGCACTGAAATATGAAAATGTAGCTACGAATAAAGAACTGGAAAGCGGAGCAAAAGATCTCAGCTTCTTTATGAATCTGGCAAAGCCGGTAATCAAATTTGATGAGAACGGAGGCAAACCGAAGGAACCGCAGCGGCTGGGAACTGCCGGCACATTCAAGACACCTGTGGATCTCAGTGATACAGGATATATTGACGGGGAGCTGAAATATACTTTTACGGTAGAAAATGATTCTGATGCAGCCCCGGCAACGACAACTTATGACTGTAAACTTTACCTGGATCTGAACTTTGACGGTAATCTTTCAAAGAAAGAATCGCAGGACAAATATATGGTCGTGCAGGATGAAGACGGAAATGTCCTTTCACAGAAAGATTATGGTAGCGGAGATATGCGTTATGAACTGAAACTTGGAAAGAAATATACCGTTACCAGAAAAATTCCGTCAGATTACTATAAGCTGATTACCTGGAAACTGGAACTGACAAGCAACCGTAACACCTATATCCATACTTCTGAGATTGGCTATGCAAAACAGCAGAAACCGGATGGGGTTGCGAAACAGACGATCAATGTTCTGCAGCTTGTTCCACAGGATAATTCAGTAAATCGTTCAAATCCATGTACATGGACACTTGCGGATAGCAGCACTTTTAAGAATCTGATAGCCGGAGTGCAGGACTTCAATATCAATGTAATTTCCAGAAATGTTACAGACATTAATAATGGAAATGTTCTGGATAAAAACGGACAGAAAACAACCTTTGCAAATCTGCTGGATGATCAGCAGATGCTGATCATAGGATTCCAGGATGTGTATCAGGATATTTCCATAGATGCGGTGCAGGAGATCCTGAAATTTATCCGATCCGGAAAGAGTGTTATTTTTGCACATGACACGACTTCTTATATCAATACTGATCATCAAAAAATATACGGCCAGATCGCAAGGGACGGTTACAATTCAAATGGAACAGTAAACAGCGGCGGAAGCATTGGTCTTTATAACGACAGCTGGCTGTGGTATACTGCAAGAAATGAAAACTGGGGACTGTCGCTGAATACAATTCTCCGTTCGGTAGTAGGTATGGACCGCTATGGTATTACTTCTGATGCAACGATTGGAAATCAGACGGTTTCTGAACTGCTCAAAAAAGGCAAACCATTGTCAGATGGAAGTGTGGACTTTAAGACATTGCTTACGCTGGCAGGTGATGTGGCATATAAAAACGGTGATAAATCAAAGAGCTATGCACAGACACAGGGATATACAAATGCAATGTTGGACGGTAAAACGCTCGGTTCGGGAGATACACTGACAACAAGGGCAACAAAGGTAAATGATGGTGCGATCACGCAGTATCCTTATGTGATTGGCGACAGTATTACCATTGCAGAGACACACGGACAGTATTATCAGCTTGGGATGGAGCAGGATCGAGATATCAATGATCAGAGCGATGGAATGAACGATGTGGTTGCCTGGTATTGTCTGACGGATCACTATTATAATAATTCACCAAATGATGTTCGAAATAATTATTATCTGTACAGTAAGGGGAATGTTATTTATACCGGAGCAGGACATCGGCGGGTACAGAATGATGATGAAATCAAACTGTTTATCAATACGATCGTGGCAGCGGCAAACGTTACTGCGGTAAAACCGGAAGTAAACTTTGTAAAAACACTGAATCCGGCAGCAGAGACAGAGAGCACCAGATTTTATATGACAGACCAGACATCATGGGATTCTGATGAAGCAAATACACTGGAAGAAAATATGGATTTCTACATCAATGTCAGGGATTACAATATGGTAAGTGCTGATTTAAGTCAGGAAGAACTCGATAAACAGGAGATGACTGTTCAGTTTTACATTGAAGATGAAAATGGCAGTGTAGAAGACGGATGCCCGACCACGAAGAATGTATCTGATATTACAGCGCAGATCGGAAGTCTGAGCGGTTATGGAAATATCGGTACAATTGAGAGTGGCAGTGATGGCAAATTCCATCTGTCCCAGAACAGTGCCTACGCGTTGAAAGTTTCTGATATCGAACAGTATCTGCGAAACCAGAATGGCAGCAATGGATATAAAGAGTACTGTAAGCTGTATGCGAAAGTTTCCAGTACTGTATATCTGTACGGTCAGGAACATACAAGTACCGTATGGTCATCCATCGACCTGAAACAGCGTCAGCTTTTCGAACTGGATTAAAGAATTATGGATGTTTCTCCGTAGTTTAGGGGAAACATCCATTTTTTGTCGAATGATTTTTCTTGATTTTTGAGTACAAAGCGTGCTATAATTCTTACATCTTAAATTCTAAGCCCGTCAGGGCATTCTAAAATGTTTCAATTCTGAAACAGAAACCCAATAAAGTGGAAATCTATTAAGATCTAATCAGACGAAAGGAAGCCTGCCTATGCAAACAAAACTTCAGAAATATTTTCCTATGCTCAGAAGCAGGGAGGAAATCTTGAGAGAAATTGATGAGAATGTGAAACTTACAGAACAATTTTATAGCTGGAGGGAGGCACAGAGACAGGAGTTTCTGGATTTTTGCACAGGAGTGCGTGGAATCAAAATGTTGTATGATTCTTTTTTTAAAGAAGTCATGAATCCGGAAACAGTGCCTGAGCGACTCGAAGAATTCCTTGGTATTCTTCTGAATCAAAAAGTAAAGATTATAGAAATCCTGCCGGGAGATTCCACGAGAATTGCAGATGAGCAGTCACTGCTGATCATGGACATACTGGTGCGCTTTGAAGATGGAACATATTGTAATGTGGAAGTGCAGAAGATCGGTTATGCATTTCCGGGAGAACGGAGTGCGTGTTATTCCTCAGATTTGCTGCTTCGTCAGTACAAAAAAGCTCGCAGTGTAAAGAAAGATCACTTTACATATAAGGATGTAAAGGGCGTGTATACGATTGTGCTGATGGAAAAAAGTCCTGCGGTTTTTCAGAAATATCCAGATGAGTATATACATATTTTTATGCAGAAAGCAGATACAGGACTGGAGATGGATTTGTTGCAGAAATATATTTTTATACCCCTTGACATCTTTAAGAAGAATGTAGAAAATAAAGGTATCAAGAACAAAATGGACGGATGGCTGACATTTCTGGGGATGGATGATGCGGAGAAAATCATCGAGCTGATAAATACCTATCCGGAATTCAGAGAGATGTATGAGCATGTGTATTACATATGCCGGAATGTGGAGGATGTAATGGGGATATTTTCAGAGGAATTAAGAATTATGGATCGGAACACAGTGAGGTACATGGTAGATGAAATGCAGGAGACGATAGACGAACAGAAAGAGACGATAGATGAACAGAAAGAAATGCTGGCTGAACGTGACAGGAAGTTAGAAGAAAATATCTGCGAAATGCAGGAAATGCAAGAAAGTATTGAAGAATTAAAAAAGCAGATAGAATTGCTTCAAAAATAAAAAGTCTCTAACAGAACAATTTTACAGCTGGAGAAAGGCGCAGAAAATAAAACCCCGGGGATTCGAAATAGATCCCCGGGGTTTTTGAAAAAAGATGGCCGATAATTAGTTGTTGATGACAACACCCTTCTGCAGCATAATGTTTGCATACAGAGCTTTTTCGCTTGTGGAAATGATGCAGTAAGCTGTTTTTGCTTCATCATAGAATGCGAAACGCTCGATGTTTCCTACAGTAGCGTCTCCTCTGTCATCATATTTGCGGATGATTTCTTTGTATGTATCCCAGATCGGGGTTTCTACATCATCGCCAGGCATTACTTCCATCAGGTTTACCGGATGTTCTACATAAGTATCCAGTGGGAAAACTTTCAGGATCGCTTCCAGGATTTCCGGAACACCATGTCCGTCGCAGCGGATTGTGATAGCGTTTTTACCCATGGATTCTACCGGGAAGTTACCATCAGCGATAACAAGACGATCGCTGTGTCCCATTTCACATAATACTTTTAATAATTCTGGTGATAAGATTTCAGGAATACCTTTTAACATGTCGTTTATGCCTCCGTTCAGATAATTTGATTTCTCGCCGGCGCAGTCTTTTAAAATACGCCTTTCTATATTCAATTTACCTGTAATTACTGTACAATGCAAGGGAAAATTTTCCGATAAAAGATAAATATTTTACGGTTGACAGAATGCGGGAGGCGATGTATGATTAACTCAAAACGGAAACGTTTCGGTTTTGAAATTTTCCGATCAATCACAAGTAGTAAAACAAAAAATATACATATATCATTAAGGAGGAAAAAGTTATGCCACTTGTTACATCAAAAGAAATGCTGTTAAAAGCTCAGGAAGGTGGATATGCAGTCGGAGCATTTAATGCAGAGAATATGGAAATGGTGAAAGCCATCATTCAGGCCGCAGAAGAACTGAAAGCACCGGTTATGATCCAGACAACTCCATCTACTGTAAAGTACGGTACTGTGGATACCTATGCAGCAATCGTTGCAGCAGAAGCAGAGAAAGCATCTGTCCCGGTATGCCTTCATCTTGATCACGGCAGCAGTTTTGAACTGGCTATGCAGGCAATCCATGCAGGATATACTTCTGTTATGATCGACGGATCCAAACTGGACTTCGAGGCAAACATTGCAGAGACAAAACGTGTAGCAGATGTAGCAAATGCACTGGATATTCCATGTGAAGCAGAGCTTGGTAAAGTCGGCGGCAAGGAAGATGATCTTGAAGCAGAAGCTGACACCAATACAGATCCGCAGGAAGCAAAAGAATTTGTTGAGCGTACAGGTGTTACTTCTCTGGCAGTTGCAATCGGAACAGCACATGGTTTCTATGTAGGTACACCGGTTCTTGATAAAGAACGTTTAAGTGAGATCCGCGAAGTTGTTGATATTCCGCTGGTTCTTCACGGAGCATCCGGACTCAGTGACGAAGATGTAAGCGACTGCGTAAAACGTGGTATCTGCAAAGTAAACTTTGCGACAGAACTTCGTGCAGCTTACTCCAAAGCAGTCAAAGAACTTCTTGAAGAAAAACCGGATACCATTGATCCGAAAGCTTATGGCAAGACAGCAATCGCAGCAGTGAAAGAACTGGTTATGGCAAGAATGAAAGTCTGCGGATGCGACGGTAAAGCAGAATAAAAGCAGAAGGCAGTGAGGCGAAATGGCAGCGACCATGAAGGATATAGCCAGACGGACAGGACTTGGGCTGGCTACGATTTCTTCCTATTTTAACGGAGGAAATGTCCGTGAAAAAAACAGAATAAAGATTGAGGAAGCTATCGAAGAACTTCATTACGAAGTCAATGAGGTGGCAAGAGGTTTAAAGACGAACGCGACCAGAACGATTGGCGTTGTCATTCCGGAGCTGAACAATACTTTCTGTGCCGAGATCATCACCGGTATGGAGGATATCCTGCGAAGTCATGGTTATGCGACGATCGTCTGCGACTGCCGAACCGATAAGAAACTGGAACAGGAGGCAGTTGAATTCCTGACTCGCAGGCGTGTGGACGGTATCATCAACATGCCGGTTGATGAAGAGGGAAACCACCTGAAAAGGTTTCAGAAGACGGGTAAACCGATCGTTTTGATTGATCGAAAGATTCAGGGTATCAACTGTGACAGTGTGCTGGTTGATAATAAAAAAGCCGCTGAAGATGCAGTCCGGTATTTTATCGAGAGAGGACACCGAAATATTGGGATCATTGGCGGACCGGAAGAAGTTTTTACTGCACAGGAGCGTATGGCGGGATATTATAAAGCACTGGAAAGTGCCGGGATCCCGGTGAGTGAATCTCTGATCTGGCATGGAGACTATACGATTCAGGGCGGTGTCCGGGGACTTGAAGAACTTGTACAGAATAATCCGGAGATGACAGCAGTGTTTGTGACGAACTATGAAATGACTATGGGGGCCATGATCGGAGTAAACGAACTGGGCATCCGGATTCCGGAGCAGCTGTCGATGATCGGGTTTGACAACCTGCAGTTTGCGAGAGCATGTAATCCGAAGCTGACGATCGTAGCGCAGCCGACGGACGGCATTGCAAAAGAAGTTGCAAAGGTTATGCTGAATCATCTGGAAAATACCGGCGAGGCATCTGGAGAGCTTTTTAGTGAGAAACTTGAGACCGAGATCATTGCCGGAAAATCCGTAAGGGTTTTAGCATGAACATCTGATAAAGAGAAGGAACTCCGGGCAGCCGGAGAAATGGGAGCAGCAAAATGATGAAATCATATTTACTTGGAATCGACATCGGAACAAGTGCCTGTAAGGTAGCGGTATTTGATAAAGAGGGCAAAGTCCTTGCCGCAGCCAATGGCGACTATCCGGTATACTATCCACAGGAAGGCTGGGCGGAGCAGAATCCGGAGGAATGGTGGAGTGCTGTATGCAGGGCAACGAAAGAAACCGTGCAGAAAGCAGGCATTGATCCGGCGGAGATTGCCGGAGTCGGCATTGACGGACAGAGCTGGTCGGCCATCGCGCTCGACAAAGAGGGCAAAGTACTTACCAATACACCGATCTGGATGGACACCCGTGCGCAGGAAATCTGTGAACGGCTGAATAAGAAAATCGGTGAGGATAAAATCTTTGAAGTTGCAGGAAATTCACTTCAGCCGTCTTATACGACAGCAAAGATCATCTGGTACAAAGAAAATCTTCCGGAGGTTTATGAAAAGATCGACAAGATCCTCCAGTCCAACAGTTTTATCGCCTTTAAGCTGACAGGCGCGATCACACAGGATATGTCTCAGGGATACGGCCTTCACTGTTTCGATATGAAGAAGGGATGCTGGGACGAAGAGATGTGCAGACACCTCGGAATTCCGATGGAATTTTTGCCGGAGATCTGCGAATGTGACCATGTCGTAGGTAGCGTGACAGCAAAAGCAGCCGCAGAGTGCGGACTCGCAGAAGGAACCCCGGTTGTAGCAGGTGGTTTGGATGCAGCCTGTGGAACTCTGGGTGCCGGTGTCATTCATCCGGGAGAAACACAGGAACAGGGCGGACAGGCAGGTGGAATGAGCATCTGCATTGATGAATACAAAGCAGATCCACGACTGATCCTTGGGTATCATGTCATTCCGGGTAAATGGCTTTTGCAGGGCGGAACGACCGGTGGCGGCGGAGTGATGCGCTGGTTTGAACGTGAATTTGCCGATTATGAGCGAATGATGAAGGAACAGACAGGAGCATCTTCTTTGAATCAGCTCAATGAGATTGCAGAAAAAATCAATCCGGGCAGTGACGGGGTCGTATTCCTTCCATATATGTCCGGTGAGCGTTCCCCAATCTGGAATCCATATGCAAAAGGTGTTTTCTACGGACTTGATTTTGCAAAGACCAAAGGCCATATGGTACGTGCCTGCATGGAAGGCGTGGCACTTTCTCTGCGCCACAATCTTGAGGTGGCAGAGGCAGCCGGAGCAAATGCAGAAGTCTTAAGAGCAATGGGCGGTTCTGCGAATTCTCTTCTCTGGACACAGATCAAATCCGATATCACCGGAAAACCAATCGTTGTACCGGCGTCCGATACAGCAACAACGCTTGGAGCCGCACTCCTTGCAGGTGTCGGAGTCGGACTTTACAAAGATTATGATGAAGCCGTTTCCATCACTGTAAAAGAAACACGTCGCCATGAGCCAAACCCGGAGAATAAAGAAGTGTATGATAAGACTTATGAGACGTATCTTGAACTTTACAAGTCTCTGGCACATATGATGACAAAGTGACTTAATGATTTTGGGCAAATTGAATGTTTAATAGAAGTTTTTTCTGAAAAACCTTGATTGTTTTTATAAAAAAACGCAGGGGGAGCTCGAGGGGGCGGCGCACGCACCCTCGGTATTTCCTCCTTTCACGAAAGGAGTAATATATTATGAAAGCAGCAGTAGTAGTTGCAAATGAAGATGTACAGTATCAGGAAATTGAAGAACCAAAGGTAACAAAAGGTGCCGTAAAGATCAAAGTCAGATATTCTGGCATCTGCGGATCTGACATCCCGCGTGTTCTGAATCATGGCGTTCATTTTTACCCGATCGTTCTCGGCCATGAATTTTCCGGTGATGTAGTAGAAGTCGGTGAAGGTGTAACAAAGGTAAAAGTCGGCGACCGTGTATCCGGAGCACCACTTCTTCCATGCATGAAATGTGACGACTGCCAGCAGGGAAACTTCTCCCTTTGCAAACATTACAGCTTTATCGGTTCCAGACAGCAGGGAAGCAACGCAGATTATGTTGTAGTTCCGGAGCAGAATGCAGTTCCGTTTGACAAGAGCGTTTCCTATGAGCAGGGCGCAATGTTTGAGCCTGCAACTGTGGCTATCCATGGTGTATTCCAGAACGATTATCATGGCGGAGAGTATGTAGCAATCCTCGGCGGCGGTACAGTCGGAATGTTCACCATGCAGTGGACTAAAATCTTCGGATCAAAGAAAGTTGTTGTATTCGATATCAGCGATGAGCGTCTTGATCTTGCAAAACGTCTTGGGGCAGATGAAGTCATCAATACAAAAGAAGAAGGTTACATGGAAAAAGCAATGGCGATCACCGGCGGCAAAGGATACGGATTTGTATTCGAGACAGCAGGACAGGTTCCGACCATGCATATGGCCTTCGAACTTGCTGCAAACAAAGCTCATGTATGCTTTATCGGTACTCCACATGAGAATTTGACCTTCACACCTGCGCAGTGGGAAAACATGAATCGTAAAGAGTTCAAACTGACCGGTTCCTGGATGTCCTACAGTGCACCATTCCCGGGACGTGAATGGGATCTGACAGCACATTATTTTGCAACAGGCCAGCTTAAATTTGATCCGGGCTTCGTTTACAAAAAGATCCCGATGAGTCAGGCACAGGAAGCATTCCAGTTATTTAAGACACCGGGACTTGTAAAAGGAAAGATTCTCTTATCAAACGAGGAAGAGTGAAAATGATACTGACAGTGACATTGAATGCCGCAATCGACAAAAGATATGTGGTAGATGATTTTAAAACAGGCGAAGTCAACCGTGTCCGGGAATGTTCTTATGTTCCCGGCGGTAAAGGTCTGAATGTATCCAAACCGGCATCCATTTACGGGGCAGAGGTTGTTGCCACCGGATTTGTGGGCGGCCATGCAGGAAACTATATCGAAGATGCGCTGAAACCATTCGGCATCAAAGGTGATTTTTATCATGTGAATGCAGAGAGCAGGTCCTGCATCAATATCTGGGATGAGGTAAATCATGTGCAGACAGAATTTCTGGAGCCGGGATTTACACTGACAGAAGAAGATTTTGCCGGATTCGAAAAGAAATTCAGAGAACTGGTAAAAGATGCAGACGTTGTATCCATGTCCGGCAGTGTGCCAAAAGGACTTGACGGAACAGCATACCAGAGACTGGTCAGGATCGTAAAAGAAGCCGGCAGACCGGTAATCCTTGATACGAGCGGTAAGCTCTTGGAGATGGGCATCGAGGCATGCCCGACACTGATCAAACCAAACATTGATGAGATCCGTATGCTGACCGGTAAACACTGCGATGACATTCAGGATATCATTGATGCGGCAAAAACGATTCACGCAAATGGCGTGGAGATCGTTGCGGTTTCACTTGGCGCAGACGGTTCGCTGGCAGTAGGGGAGGAAGGAATCTTCCGTGCAATCGTTCCGAAGATCAATGCAGTCAATACTGTAGGATGTGGTGATTCCATGATCGCCGGATTTGCACTGGGCTTAAGCGAGGGACTTTCTCTCGAAGAAACATTAAGAAGAGCAAGCGCAATCTCCGCGGCAGCAGCGATGCGTGAAGAGACTGGATTTTTTGTAATGGAAGATATGGAAAAACTGTTACCGCAGATTGTTATACAAAGCCTTTAAGAAAACGAAAACTATATAATCAAAATCAGGAGGAAATAAAAATGGCAGAATTTATCGATCCGGCAATCGTGCCGAAAGTAACACTTCCGTCAGGAGAAGAAGTACCATGTATGGGTATGGGAACATTTGGTTCTGACAGGGTAAGCGCAGAAGATGTATCTGCAGCAGTTGCAGGAGCAATCCGCAGCGGATATCGTATGTTTGACTGTGCAGCATGCTATGGAAATGAGCATCAGATCGGTGAAGTTTTTGAAGCAGCGATCAAAGAAGGCGTCGTAGAAAGAAAAGACCTCTTCATCATGACAAAAGTATGGAATGACATGCACAGAAAAGTAGAAGAAGCATGCACAAAGAGCATTCAGGATCTGAAATGCGACTATGTGGATCTGTACTTCATTCACTGGCCATTCCCGAATTACCATGCACCATTTTGTGATGTAGATTCCAGAAATCCGGATTCCAGACCGTTCAGCGTAGAAGAATTCATGGATACCTACCGTCAGTGTGAAGAGCTGGTAGAAAAAGGAAAAATACGTTACATCGGTATTTCCAACATGACCATTCCGAAACTGGAAGCAGTTCTTCCATTAATGAAAATCAAACCTGCAGCATGTGAACTGGAACTTCATCCATGCTTCCAGCAGCAGGAGCAGTATGATTATCTTGTTGCACACAACATTCAGCCGGTAGGATATATGCCACTTGGTTCACCAAGAAGACCGGAAAGAGATATCTGCCCGGAAGATGTTGCTGATATGCAGACACCGGAAATGCAGGAGATTGCAAAAGCACATGGTGTTCATCCGGCCCTGATCGCTCTGAAATGGGCTCATCAGAGAGGAGAAATTTCCATTCCGTTCTCAGTACATAACTATGTAAGCAACCTGAAATGCGTCACAGAAGATCCGCTGACCGATGAGGAAATGGCAAAGATCGGTACACTCGAAAAAGGAAACAGACTGGTTAAAGGCCAGGTATTTCTGTGGGAAGGCGCGAAAGACTGGCATGATCTGTGGGATGAAGAGGGATATATTGTAAAATAAGGGAACTGCCCTCAGACCCGTTAAATAATTTGACAATTAAAAAAAACTTGCGAGGGGAGGGCGCTTACAGTTGCGAAGGCCGCTCTCCCCTCGCGCACCCCACCTGGCCACGCAAAGCAAGCGCCCGTGTGGGGTATTTTTTTGGGAAATAATATGGTGGAGAGGGAGGGGAATGACTCAATTTGCACTTGTGTGTGGAAAGGTCCACAAAAATACTGGTAGCGGATGACTCGGAGGGAGATTACTGGAGAAAAAGTCCCCGAAAAAGCCGGAGCAGGATGACTCGGAGAGATGTTACCAGAGAGAAAGTCAACGAAAATACAGATGTCAGATGACTCAGTAGGAGGTTATCGTGGCAAGAGTCAACGAAAATAACCTAAACCGGGTGACCCAGAGGGAGGTTGTTGTAATAAGAGTCAATGAAGTGCCTGAAATCGGATGACTCTGAGGGAGGTTACTGGAGAGAAAGTCCCCAAAGTGCCTGAAATTGGATGACCGAGGAGAGGGTTGCAAGAATGCGAGTCCATAAATCCCTGAAATTTGGATGACCCAGAACAGACTTGCACTATAACAGGTCAACCAGGAGCTCCAAAGGCTTGCCAGATTTCTCCGATATACCATAACCAGTTGCAGATGGAAGATCCCCGGTTCAGTGACCTAGCGTGGCTTCCGAGATTTTATGAGTGCTAGCTGCGTCGTTCTTGTGTTCTGTCTGAGCGGAGCGAGTTTACACAAGGACGATGCAAATAAGCGCACGAAGAAAATCCGGAAATGTAGCGTGTCACAGAACCGGGGATCTTCCATCTGCAACGTGCTTATGTTATATCCCTTCTATTGTATATTTCTTAACAAAACCTCCACATTTCCTGTACCCAAACACCCCAAATCATGTTACAATAAAATACTGGGAAATATCCAAAAGTACATGAATTGATATAGATGGGGGAGCAAAATACATGTATAGAATACTACTCGTAGATGACGAAATCCTTGTTCGTGATGCCATCAAAGAAAACATCGACTGGAAAAGTCTGGACTGTGAACTTGTGGGTGACTGCGAAAACGGCAAACAGGCATCAGAATTTGTAAAAGAACATCCCGTGGATATTGTTCTGACCGATATCCTCATGCCATATATGGACGGTATGGAACTCAGTAAATTTCTGCATGACAATTATCCGGATGTCGTGATCGTGATATTCAGCGGCTTCGGCGAATTTGAATACGCCAAAAAGGCCATCCAGTATGGTGTCAGCGAATACCTTCTGAAACCGGTGACTGCCATGGAACTTACCGGTGTGATCAATAAAATGAAAGAAAAAGTCGATCAGCTTCGCCGTGAAAAAAACAAAATGAACAAGCTGACCGAAAATTCAGAGAAATACCGCAAAAATGCACAGGTGATCCGTTCTAAAAACATGGAGGCTCTGGTCAATTGTACAACCGATGTGAGCAAAAGCATCCAGCGCCTTGCAGAGATGGGAATCGACATTTCTGCAATCAGCTATCGTGTGGCTCTTTTTGATATCGACCTTTATTCAGGAATGTATGAACTGGATACCGAAAAACAGCAGGAAAGTGCACTCATGGCATTTGTTCTCTACAATATCAGTGATGAGATCGTGACACGTGAAGAAGCAGGATTTGCATATCAGGAAGGTAACAATCGTGTCGGAATTCTGTTTCAGGAAAAATGGAGCCGCAACTTCACCGAAAAGACAAGAGAAATCTGTCGGGAAATTCAGGATAAGACCAAAGAAGTTATGGGATTTGACGTATCTATGGGAATCGGTAAATGGGTGAAGAAACCGGAAGAACTGGTACAGTCCCACAACATGGCGCAGGATACCCTGCAGTATCGCTATCTCCTGGGCGGAAATCTGCTTATTGATATGGAAGAAAAACATCCGGTACAGGAAATATCGATAGATGAACCGCTTTCTGTTTTGAAAGAAGCATTAAAAACCGGACAGGAAGACCTGGCTCTTCAGACGCTTGTATCAATTGAAGATTTGATTCGTAATGCACTTATGCAAAAAAGCCGTGCCTGTATGTATCTTCAGCAGGTTATACGAACCATGGACAATGCCTGCGAAGATGTTTCAGCAGATATGGAGCAGATCCGGGAAGGCCGAGATGAACTGATCCGCGAGATCACTGATCAGAAGTTTTTCGGAGAGGCATGCGAAGTAGTTGCCCGCCATACAAAACGTGTGATCAGTATTCTTTCTGCAATGAATACGTCAAGCAGTGAGCGTCAGGCACGTCTTGCAATCGACTATATACAGAAAAATTACATGGTTCCGGATCTCAGCCTGAACAGTATCTGTTCTTATTTAAATATCAGCACCAGTTATTTCAGTACCATATTTAAAGAAGAAACCGGTGAGACCTTTACGGAAGTTCTGATCCGTACCCGTATGGAGAAGGCAAAGGAACTTCTGGAAAATACTACGATGAAAAACTATGAGATTGCTGAAAAAGTCGGATTTTCCGATCCTCACTATTTCGGTATTTCGTTTAAAAAGATGACAGGCTATACACCGACAGAATATGCAAGGGAGAAACGCCGATGAAAAAAAAGAATCTGTCAGCAAGATTTATCGGAAGATTCAGCAGTATTCAGAGTGTTATTTTTGCGACGGTAGCCGTTCTGGTTCTGAGTGCCGTTGTAATCGTGACAGGTGTCTCGATGCGTTTTACAAATACTTCTATTTTTGAAAACTCTTCACAGTATACACAGACAATCATCCAGCAGATGAACCAGAACATTGACTCCTACATCGATTACATGGAAAATATTGCCTATCTGATTTCGAGCAACGAGGATGTCCAGGACTATCTTTTTTCGGACGAAATTGACAGCGAAGGACGTTATCGTATCCTGAAACAGTTTGAGACCATTCTGGACAGCCGAAGCGATATTCGAAATGTAGGAATCATCGGTAAAAGCGGCAGGATGCTTATTAATAATGGAAGCAAATCTGTTAATCATGATCTGAATCTCAATACACAGGAATGGTATACGCAGGCGCTGAACAGTCCGGAAGGGCCGACACTGACCTCTTCTCATGTGCAGCATATTATCAGTGGGGAACGTCCGTGGGTGATCACTTTAAGCCGTGGAATCCGTGACCGCAGCGGCAGCGGAGAAAAAGAGGGCGTCTTTTTTATTGATCTGAATTACAGTGCGATCAGTGGACTTTGCGACCAGAGTACAGTAGGAACAAAAGGATATGCATTTATCCTTGATGCAAAGGGAAATATTGTCTATCATCCACAGCAGCAGCAGCTTTATAACGAACTTCAGACGGAGAATATCAGTCTGATCATGGATACAGACGATGATACAGTACTGACCGGAACCGGGAATAATGGAAAATTATATTCCATTTCCAGATCGGATAAAACCGGATGGACCGTTGTTGACTGCACCAATGTCCGCGAACTACTCAGCAAAAGCCGTCAGGCGCAGAGTATCTATGTGCTGACAGCGGTCGTTCTGGTGATTGTGGCGCTCCTTTTTTCCAGATTTATGGCAAGAAGTATTACACTTCCAATTCAGAAACTGCGTGATTCCATGAAAAAAGTTCAGGAAGGAGATTTCAGCGTTTCTGATGTTGTTGTGGATTCCAGAAATGAAATCGGCAGTCTGACAAAATCATTTGATGTGATGACACACCGTATTCAGGAACTGATGGAGCAGAATGTACATGAGCAGGAGCAGAAGCGAAAGAGCGAGCTGAAAGCACTTCAGTCTCAGATCAACCCACATTTCCTTTACAACACGCTGGATTCTATCATCTGGATGGCAGAAGGAAAGAAAAATGAGGAGGTTGTCCTGATGACGGCTTCACTTGCAAGGCTTCTTCGCCAGAGTATAAGTAACGAGGATGAGGTTGTTCCGATTGCCAATGAAGTAGAATATGCACGTGGCTATCTGACAATCCAGAAAATGCGTTACAAAGATAAACTGGAATTCCAGATTGATGTAGATCCTTCCATATTACATATCCCACTGATCAAACTGGTGCTTCAGCCGATTATTGAGAATGCGATTTACCATGGTCTGAAGTACAAAGAGAGCAAAGGACTTCTTATTATAAAGGGATTTCCGAAAGACGGAAATGCTGTTCTTCAGGTCATTGACGATGGTGTCGGAATGGATGAAGAAACGCTGGCTCATATTTATGACCGCCACAAAGTAAATTATCATTCAAACGGAGTTGGCGTATATAATGTACAGAAGCGGCTGAAACTTTATTACGGTGAAGATTACGGCATTACTTACGAGAGTGTGGTGGGCAAAGGCACGACAGCAACGATCACGATTCCGGGCAGACAGGAGGGACAGAAATGATAAAAAAGAAAAAATGGCTGAGTATCTGCCTTGTGATCTGCCTGATTGGCGGGATTGGAGGCGCAGCCTGGTACCGCCAGAAAAAAATTGAAGAAAGAAGAATGTCCCTTGTTTATATTCCAAAAGTTGAGGACAGCACGAATGATTTCTGGAAAGCACTGATTCTCGGAACCAAAATGGCAGCCAAAGAATATAATGCCGATATTGAGATCAAAGCACCGACAGAGGAAAATGATATTGAGCGGCAGAATGAACTTCTGAAAGAAGCTATTTCTGAAGAACCGGATGCAATCCTTTTTTCACCATCCAGTTTTACAGAATCCAATGATCTTCTGAAAGAGGCAAAAGAAAAAGGTATCTGCATCAGCTTTATCGATTCTTATACCGAGGAGAAGGTACAGAATCTGACGATAGCGACAGATAACCTCGAGGCAGGAGAAAAACTGGGGAAATTTGCGGCAACACTTCTTGATCCGGATGATCAGATCGCGATTGTTGCTCATGTCAAAGGAGTATCAACTGCAGTCGAGCGTGAAGAAGGCTTCCGCAAAGGTCTCGGAGATCTGGCAAAAAATATTGTTGAAGTAGTTTACTGCGATTCCCAGTATGAGAAATCACGTAAACTTACGCAGGAGCTTATGGAAAAATATCCAAATCTCAAGATGGTTGCCGGAATGAATGAGTATTCGTCTGTCGGAGCGGCGCGGGCAGTAAAAGCGGCCGGAGCCAAAGACAGAATCCAGGTAGTCGGCGTCGACAGTTCACAGGAGGCTGTTCAGCTTATGGAAAACGGAGTATTTAAAGGCCTTGTTGTACAGAAAGCTTTTAAGATGGGTTATATTGGTGTAAAAGAGACCATTCTGATGCTCCGCGGTAAGAGCTATGAGAAAGATGTAAATTCCGGGTGCGAACTTGTGACACCGGATAATATGTATGACAGTGAAATCGAAAAACTGCTGTTTCCGTTCAATACATTGAAGCTTTCCTAGTAAAATAGTAAAAAAAATATAAAAAGGGTTAAATATTTATGGACGAACCGTAAATATTTAACCTTTTTTTGTAAGATTTTCCATTACAATTGTGCGGTATTCACGGTATTATATAGAAAACGCAAGATGTGTGTGTAAAACTTTTAAGGAGGGCGAAAAATTGGAAAAGCTGAAACAAAATCCAATCGTGAAAAAACTCGGCCTGAACAGGATCTTACTTGTCTGCATCCTGATTCTGATGTTCGTAGTTTTCAAGGTGGTTCTCGGAAGTAAGTTCCCTGTTGGAGACAGTATCAAGTCCACACTGAACTATGTATATTTCCTTGGCTTCCTGTCACTTGGTGTCACATTCGTAATCGCAACAGGAGGAATCGATTTCTCCATCGGACCGGTAATGTTCTGTTGTGCACTCGTTTCCGGTTACTGCATGACAAGCTACAAGGTTCCATGCGCAGCAGCAATGGTAATCTGTGTACTGATCGGTCTTGCATTTGGTATCTTTAACGGATGGCTGGTATCTTACTTATCAGTTCCGCCATTCATCGTATCCATGGCTTCCATGAATATTGCAAAAGGTATCGCATCTGTATTCACAAAAACACAGTCCGTAAGCTGGCCGCTGGCAAGTGACCCGACAAACGGCTGGTTCCGTAACATTGTATCTTATAAAGGATTTCCGGTAGGTCTGGTGATCTTCCTCGGAGCAGCAATTATCTGTGGAATCATTCTTTACAATACCAAACCTGGACGTTACATCCTCTGCCTCGGATCCAACACAGAAGCCGTAAGACTTTCTGGTGTAGATACAAAGAAATGGAACATGCTTTCATATGTAATCTGCGGCGTTTTAGTTGGAATTGGAGCACTGTTTTTCGTAGCTACATATACAACCGTTCAGCCTGGTTATGGCGATCAGTACAACAACGAAGCAATTGCTGGTTGTGTAATGGGTGGTACATCCATGGTTGGTGGACTTGCTTCCATCGGCGGTACTGTAATCGGTGTATTTATTATCTCTCTTCTGCAGCA
>JABLTO010086008.1_pt1 | contig 40184 bp, 36 predicted proteins | sample 7160091 | NCBI WGS metagenome assembly JABLTO01 (sample SAMN14651225, study PRJNA627086) | human gut metagenome | isolation source: feces | host: Homo sapiens
CCGACGGGCTTCGTCGCCTTCGTGGTGTTGGTCGCCGTGATGGCCATGGCCTGCGCGTGGTTCAACGGCCCCACGATGACCCTCACGCAACGCAACGTACCCGATGAGAAGATGGGACGCGCCATGGGTCTGCTCAACGCCGCCATGGGGCTCGCGACACCCATCGGCATCGCCATCGGCGGCGTGGCGGCCGAGCTCATGGGCGTGGCGGCCTTCTTCGTGGTGGACGGCATCGCGTGCCTCGTACTGGGCATCGTGGCCTACATCCCCAAGCCAGTCCGCGCCCTCGACGAAGGCTAGGCAACTTAAAGGTTCCATTTTTTCGATTATGTGTGATTGCGCCGACGGGGGTGCAGCTTTTTTCGATTATGTGAGCCTAATTCCGTTATGTGCCTCGCAAAACCACGTTTTCTGCCCATTTCAATCGATTGGATCTCACATTATCGAAAAAAATTTACGAATCGTCCGTGAGCATCCCACATAATCGAAATATTCTTACATTCGACATGCTCGCCGAAGAATCCACGAAGGTTCGAATAGCAACATTTTACGTAGGTCATATTGTGTCTGTTGAAACTTGGATGTCCTTTTTGGCATGCGCCTTCCAAGCGTGTTCAGAATCGGACGAACAAAGCCTTCAAAGGCCATTTGGTTATAAAGCTGTGGCTTGGTCAGCAGGAATACCCTGTATCCCATGGCCTCAAGCGCCGCTCTACGTATCTCGTCATTTGCTTGCTTGCGATAGCCCGTATGATATTGCTCAGAGGTGTACTCCACGATGCATTTTGCGTCTCGCCAGAGTAAATCTCCGTAGCAATCCGCGTAACCAAGCGTCCGCGCAACCTCTGCGCGTAATTTGACATGACCGTTGAGCTCGGGTAACGGACATCCGTAGCCTCCGAGCACCACGGGCAGGCAAAGCAGCAAACACGCATCGATTTCTGGAGGAGATGCAGCGCCATCTGCTAAGAACCGCAAAGCACGACGCGCCACTTTGACGCCCGCGGAATTACCGGCTTTGCCGATGTACGTTGCTAATGACTTCGTGGATGTGAGAGGATCGCGACGCCCTACAAGACCGCGCTCCTCGTCAAACGAGAAGCTTGCGCTGAGCAGCATTCCCACCTTTGCGAGTTCGGGAACAGGGAGCTGACGCGCCAATCGCAAGAAACAACATTCGGGAGATACGAGCGGGACACCCCCGTCTGCACATGCAAACGAAGAGGTGGGAATTCCCGCTTTGGCAAGACGGCATCTGACACCTTTCCTCTGCACTCGTTCTCGGTCACTTGTCACAAGGACGTGAATGAAACCGTCAGGATCATATGCCCAATCAGGTAAATTGCCCACACGAATCCGCTCCATCAGCGTTTCATGAGAACGCCGCTTTTTCGATCTGACCTTTGTCGCACTAGACATCCAGTACATGAGCGCGCAATCTGCATCGATGTTCATAGACATGGGATCCCCGCTTTCTCATCAGTAGGATTCGGTTGCTGATGACTTGCGCTTCAAAGTATTCGATTGGAAGAAAGGGGAAGGTGGACCACATGAGGCGCTGATCAACAGCGTTATTATTAAGGGGAGGATGAGTTAATGGCCTCCGTGTAAGTGTGACGCATTATAGCAAGGCACAGTTTTCATGCATCATTTTCGATAGAAAATAGATTGCTATGAGTTCATGTGGTGCGGCCTTTGTGGTCCAGCTGTGTGCACGTTTTTGACGATTATGTGCAATCGGCTTCTGCAGCGTGAAGGTTTTATTCGATAATGTGTAACTCTATTCCGACAATTCACGCATTATCGTAATTTCCTTGCATACAACGAATGAATGCTCACGCAAAATCGAAAAAAGTTTACGAATCGTCCGTGGGCACCCCACATAATCGAAATATTCTTACATTCGACATGTGTGTCATCGTTTCTTTGCGTTGCCCCTCTCCTATTGCCCGGCAGCTCCGCGCTTGCCATAGCCGTAGCGATTCCTGAACGCGACCATAAAGCAAATCGAGAGGATGGCGGCCGCCAGCTCGCCCACCGTGACGGAAAGCCAGATGCCGTCGATGCCCAAAATCAGGGGAAGTAACAGCACCGCGCCGCATTCGAACACGATCGTGCGCAGAAAGGCGATGATGGCGGAGACGATACCGTTGCCAAGCGAGGTGAACAACGCCGAAGCATAGATGGGAATGCCCATGATGAGAAACGCAAAAGCGTAGATCTGGTACGCGTTGACCGTGAACTCGAGCAACGCCGCGTCGTAGCTCACGAATATGGCGGAGAGCGGCCCGGCAAGCCATTCGGCGGCCAGGAACATGAGAACGCTTCCGACACCGATGAAGCCGAGGCTCTTAAACAAGATGCTTCGCATTTCGGCATGGTTCTTCGCTCCGTATTGATAGCTCATGAGCGGCGAACTACCGAGCGCGTATCCCATGAAGATGGCACCGAAGATCATCGCCGTGTAGCCGATGACGCTGAACGCCGCGACGCCGTCTTCGCCGATGTAGCGCATGAGCTGGAAGTTGTAGAGCATGGTCACGAGGCTCATCGCGATGTTGGAGACGAGCTCGGAGCAACCGTTGAGGCAGGACCTACCGATGGGACGCCACTCCAGGCGCGTCCTGACCAGGCGCAACAAACTCGAGTTGTGCTTGCGCAGGAAGTAGATGAGCGGGACAAGTCCGCCCACGACCTGGCCCAGTGCCGTGGCGATGGCGCCTCCGGCGATACCCCAGCCAAAGACGCAGATGAACAGCCAGTCGAGCACGACGTTCACGACACCGGCGGCGACGATGACGAAGAAGCCGTAGTTGGGCTTGCCCGCTGTAGAGAAAAACGTCTGGAAGGCGAACTGCAATGCGAAGAACGGCAGGGCGAGCAGCGTCCACCGCCCGTAGATGACGCTTTCGTCAAGGAGCTCCCCTTGTGCCCCGAAGGCCGCGATGAGAGGTTCGATCAGCCACTGTCCCAGGACGGCGAGAATGATCGCGAAGCCTATCGTGAAGATGACGAGCATGCTGAAGTAGCGGTTGGCCCGCTCGTCATCGCCCTCGCCACGGGTCTTGGCAACCAGGGCGCTGCCACCCGTGCCCGTCATGAGACCAATCGTCGCGAGAATCATGACCACCGGCCAGGCGAGGTTCACGGCCGCGAGCGCCGTCTTGCCGACGAAGTTCGAGACGAAGAAACCGTCCACCACCTCGTAGAGCGAGGTGAAGATCATCATGCATATGGTCGGGAACGTGTACTTCAAAAGGGCACTCATGGAGAAGTGCCGGTTCATGTCCTGCGTCATAAGGAGTCTCTCGTATCCAATACAAAGCCGGGCGTAGCGCCAAAGGGTTCATACGAGAGAAACAGTGTACCTCATCGCCAACGCTAGTTATGTATGGGTGACGGCCGTATCCATCTCATCCGTGATGCTTGTGGTGTCTCCCACCCCGGGCATCACCATCTTGGGCCACGGCCGCATCGCCATGGTGCGATGCAATCTGATCGCGCAGCTCGCGCATCGAGAGCCCCGCGCAATCGTCAATCGTCAAATCAGGATCGAGCTCCGTCAGCTCAAGAGCGGCTATATAACGACCACAGCCCATTCCGTGAGCATGAGCCTCTTCGCGCACCTGCAAACTCACCGCATCACATGATCCCCGGCACGGCAAAGCCGCCAGCCGCTCCTCGCTGATGCCCACGAGCATCTGCTCCTGTTCCGCATTATCCGAGGCGACACTCACCTGTACGTAGGCATCGTCACGCAAGTATGGCGCAAGCGAGGGACTCTGGGCGAGCTTCTCGAGTGCCTCGCCATACGAAAGGCCGGTGAGTGACAAGTCTGCGACTACGGCCTGACCGTCATCGTTTATGCCCTCGACCCCCACCACCTGGTCGGCGCTATTGAGTTGCAATTCGATGGAGGGATTGATGTCGATATCCACATAGGCGCTGATGACGGTGTCGAAGGGCGCAGGCGCAACGGCATCGCCTGACGTGGCAGAATCGCCCGGCACGTGAGCAACGCGGAAAAAACCGAAGCAGGCCACGCCAAATACGAGACAAGCCGCCAAACCGGCAATGATGCGATTAAAGCGTGTCTTGCGGGAAGGCCGACGGCGCTTCGCCTTGGCAGCGCTGGCAATGGGAATGACCTGCGCCGTATCGGCACCCACATTGTTCGTCTCGGCCACAAGGCGATCATAGGCATCGAGGACCGATTGCCGAGCGCTCGCGGGCGGTTCGAGGGCATCGAAGGCATCGCGCATGCGCGTTTCGAGTTCGCGATCGTTCACGAGAGGGCCTCCTTCAGCGTTTTCTTGCCCCGAGCTATCCAGGAATAGACGGTGTTGACGGGAGCATCAAGCATCTCGGCAATCTCGGGTGCCGTGTATCCCTCGTACAGCGCGAGGTAGAGCGGCAAACGTGGCGGGTCATCGAGAGACCGGAACGCCTCCATGAGCTCCATACGGCCGCAATCGGGCTGTGCCTCGCTGTCACGGGAAATGAGCGCCTCTGACACGATTGCCTCGTCGAAGGGCTCGTCGTTGCGACGATGCACCCGCAGCATGTCCTTGCAGACGTTTGATGCAACCGTGATGAGCCACGCCTTGCGATGGGCATCATCGTTGAAGCTCGTCGCATCGGCAAGCGCATACTTGAGGAAGGTCTCCTGGAACGCATCCTGCGCGTCGTGTTCCGAACGGAAATACCCCATGCACACGTGCCAGACGGTCGCCCCGTGGGCATTCATGGCAGCTTCGATGTCGTCACGAGACAGCACGGGCGCGTCCAGGCTCGCTCGCTAGCAGTGAGCCCCGTGGTGACCACCGCCGTGATGGCCATGACCAGCACCGCCGCTACCAACACCGGCACCATAACCGTTGCCAGCGCCACCAGTGTAGTTGTCGCAGACACCATCACCATTGTCATCGGTATAGCGCGGACCGTTGCCGGTGCCATAACCATTGCCATTGCCGACATTGGAACCATCGCCGCGGTTGGCATAGTTGTCACAGACGCCATCGCCGTCATCATCGGTGTAGGACGGGCCATTGCCAGCACCAGGACCGTAACCATTGCCGTTGCCGGCGCCGTAGCCATCTGTGTAGTTGTCACAGATGCCATCACCGTTGTCATCAACATAGCAGCCGGCATTGCCAGGACAATCACCCGACGCGTTCACGCAGCTAAGCGTTGCGCAGACCCGTTGCGAAAGCGGATTTGCCTGCGCTTGCACCGGCGCGTTTCCGAGACCGAGCGCAAACGCGGGAATGGCAATGGCCGTGGCAAAGGCGATGCCGAGAATAGCGATCGTGGTTTTCTTCATGATGCACACCTCACTCGTTCGTGCTTTGACTTCACTTATAACACGAACGAGCGAGCTGATTCCTTGCAGGAAATTTCAAAAAACTTATTCGTATTTCTCGACGGCAAGCTCAAGCTGGTTGATGATGTCGATTTGCTGGGGGCACATGCTCTCGCAGAGACCACACTTGATGCACTCGCTTGCCCTGCCTTCGGCCGTCTGCCAGCTGTAAAGCTCCTTCACGAACTCATGGTCATGCGTCATGGACTCGAGGTTCAGAAGCTCCATGACCGCGGGAATCTTCACGCCCGAAGGACAACCCTTGACGCAGTAGTTGCAAGCCGTGCAGGGGATCTCCGCCAGCGAGCGCAGCTTCGTGATTGCGCGCTCGAGCGCCTCGTGCTCGGCAGCTGTGAAGGGCTGGCTATTCGCGTAGGACGCGACGTTCTCACGCGCCTGGTCCATGTTCGACATGCCCGAGAGCACGGAGATGACATTGGGAAGGTTCCAGCAGAAGCGATAGGCCCATTCGGCCTGCGTCGAGCCGGGCTTTGCCTCCTCGAGAATGCCCGCCACATCATCCGGCAAGTTGCAGAGGCGTCCACCGCGAGCCGGCTCCATGATGATGACCGGCTTGCCATGCTTCTCTGCCACCTCCATGAGACGCTGCGCGTCATTGTGAGGATCGCTCCAGTCGAGGTAGTTCACCTGGAGTTGCACGAAGTCCATCTCGGGGTGCTCCGTGAGGAGCTTGTCCAGGCAATCGGCATCATCGTGCATGGAGAAACCCACGTAGCGAATCCTTCCGGCGGCCTTCTGCTCCTGCGCCCAATCCCACATGCCATACTCGTCGAACTTGGCCGTACGCTTGCCGCCCACGTTGTGGTGCAGAAAGTAGTCCACGTAATCGGTACCAAGGCGCTTGAGCGAGATGTCGAGGCACTCCTTGGCAGCCTGCTCATTGGGCATTGCCCACGCCAGGCATTTGGTGGCAATGGTGAACGACTCGCGCGGATAGCGTGCGACGAGCGCCTTGCCGAGCGCCACCTCGGACTCGCCCTCGTGATAGACGAACGCAGTGTCGAAGTAGGTGTTGCCGGCCTCCATGAAGGTATCGACCATCTGCTCGAACTGGGGGATGTCGATGCTCTTGACGTCGTTTTCGTCGAGAAGAGGGAGCCTCATGCAGCCGAAACCCATCTTGGAAGCGGGAAAAATAGCGTCATTCACGGTATGGTCCTTTCGTCAGCGGCAAACGCCTTGTTGGCATGACATCAAAATCCGTTGCGCATCATAGGCATTGAAGCGAGCTTTAAGTCAAGGAATCCACGCGGAATTCCTCTGGAAGGTCAAGGTTTGCGCGTCTAGAGCGCGGTGCTCTCCTTGAACCTGTAGACCCCCTCCCATCGATTTCACGTGACAGAATTGAAATGTAGGGGCATCTGGGCCGAGCCTTCTCACTCCATCTTCTACAATGACGACGTGACCATGCAAAAAAGGAGGCACCGTGAAGATTCTCGTCGTGGAAGACGACCCGCTCATCGTGCGAACCCTGGGCGAGCTTCTCGAAGCGGAAGGCTACGAAGTCGCCACGACCGCCCGTCAAGACGAGGCGACCTCGTTTCTGGCGCAATCCTCCTTCGACCTTCTCCTGCTCGACATCACCCTTGCGCAGGGAAACGGCTTTGCTGTTTGCGCAGCAGCCCGCCAGGCACATCCGGACATGCCGGTCATCTTCCTCACGGCATCCGACGACGAGTACTCGACCGTTGCCGGACTCGACATGGGGGCGGTGGATTACATTGCGAAGCCCTTTCGCGCACGCGAGCTGCTCTCGCGCATGAGGGTCGCACTGCGTCAGAACTCCAGTGGCGCTGGCATGTTGCGCATCGGAAACCTGTGTCTTGACCCGACGACGGCCGTGGTAAGCAAAGGCGGCGAGGAGATCGTGCTCTCGGCCCTCGAATACCGCCTGCTCCTCTACTTTCTCCAGAACCAGGGACGGCTCATCACGCGCGAGATGCTTCGCGATGCCATCTGGGACACGGCAGGCGAATACGTCTCCGACAACTCCATCAACGTCTACATCCGCCGCCTACGCGAGCGCATCGAGGACGACCCCGCGCATCCGGAGATCATCGTCACAGCCCGCGGACTCGGCTACCGCATCGGAGCGGGACAATGAGAGGTTCGCTCACTGTTGCGCGCAGGGGAGCTGCTTCGCTCCGACGGTCGCTTCCCGACAGCCCGCTTCGCGGTCTTTACGGCGCGCTCCCTTGTACCTCCGCTTCGCAGCTCGCCTGCGCACATTTGCTCCATACAATCGGCGGGCGCATTCTGAAGGGAGCGCTGTGAACGACTCGCTTGCCAGACACGTTGTAGTCCTCGCCGCACTGTGCATCGCCGTCACCGGCGCGACGTTCCTTGCCGTCGGCGTGGAGGCCGCGCTCTGTTGCGCCATCCTCTCCCTTGTCGTCTTCGTCTTCTTCCTCGTCGTCTCGCTGCGCCGCCGAGCCGAGATACGACGCCTCACGGATGAGATCGACGAGGTCCTCAACCTTGGTAGACGCCTGAGCTTCTCGAATTGCCGCGAGGGCGACATCGCCGTCCTCGCCAACGAGCTCGAGAAGATGGTGGCGCGCCTTGCCCGACTCACCGCCCAGCTCGAAAGCGAGAAGACCGCGCTGGCGGACTCACTCGCCGACATTTCGCACCAGATCCGCACGCCGTTGACGGCCGCCGAGCTCATGCTCCCGGCCATCGAGCGTGCCACGGACGAGGAGCAGCGCAAGAGGCTCGCGCGCGACCTCGAGCACCTGCTCGACCGGGTATCCTGGCTCGTCGCCACGCTGCTCAAGATGGCCAAGGTCGATGCCGGGGCGCTGCACATGGAGTCACGACCCGTATCCGTCGTGACCATGGTCGCCCGCGCCTGCGCCCCACTCGAGCTGCCCCTCGACCTGCGCGGCATCGCGCTTGTCATCGATATCCCCGACGACGCACGCTTCACAGGCGACGAGACCTGGTGCGCCGAGGCAATCGAGAACATCGTGAAGAACTCGATGGAGCACTGCCAAGCCGGAGGGACGATCACCATACGCGCCGAGGAAGATGCGCTGGCCTGCCACATCTCCATCAGCGATGACGGGCCCGGCATATCCGAGGAGGACCTTCCCCACCTCTTCGAGCGCTTCTACCGGGGCACCGGATCGAAGGAGGGCGAGGGCTTTGGCGTTGGACTCGCGCTCGCCCGTTCGCTCGTCTCGGGGCAGGGCGGCACGCTGCGCGCCGGAAACGTCCCGGGCGAGGATGGCAGCTCCGCTGGTGCCGTCTTCGAAATCGCCTTTCCCAAACTCTGCATCTGACATGCACCGCATGCCCAGCTTACAAAGCCGTAATGTGCGCGTCATGGCAGAGTTGGGCAGCGCGTTCATACTCGATGCAGTCCGGAAATCCGAAATGAGACAGTTGCTCAGGGACGCTGTCTCATTTCACAAAGGGAGGAATCATCATGGACATCCTCAAGGTCAGCAACCTGACGAAGGTCTACGGTAAGGGAGCGCAGGCGACATGCGCGTTGGACGACGTCTCGTTTTCGATTCCGGAAGGCCAGTTCGTCGCCATCGTGGGCGCATCGGGATCGGGCAAATCGACGCTCTTACATCTCATCGGCGGGGTTGACCGCCCCACGTCGGGTACCGTCGAGCTCAATGGCGCGAACATCTACGCGCGCACGGACGAGCAACTGGCCGTGTTCCGACGCCGCGAGGTGGGCCTCGTCTACCAGTTCTACAACCTCGTGCCCATACTCAACGTCATCGAGAACATCACCCTTCCCGTCGCTCTCGACGGACGCGGCGTGAACGAGCAGCGTCTCGCATCGCTCATGCGCACCCTGGGACTGGAGGGCTACGGCAACCGCCTGCCCAACCAGCTCTCCGGCGGCCAGCAGCAGCGCGTGGCAATCGGACGCGCCCTCATGAACAACCCCGCCATCGTGCTCGCCGACGAGCCGACGGGCAATCTCGACACGCAGAACTCCCGCGAGATCATGGCGTTGCTCGAGTCTGCGAACCGCGATGCGGGGCAGACGCTCGTCGTCATCACGCATGACGAGGACATCGCGTTGTCGGCTGACCGCATCATCGCGATCGAGGACGGCCGCATCGTATCCGACGAGAGGATACGCGCATGAAGGCCATGACATCGTTTACTGTCAAGTCCCTGAGGGACTCGGCCGCCCGTACCATCGTCACCATCGCCGGCGTCGCCCTGGCGGCGGCATTGCTCGTCGCCGTGCTCTCCTCCTACGTCTCGGCCACCGATTACCTCCTGCGCAACGAGTCGACGGCCAACGGCACGTGGATGTCACAGGTCGTCTTGCCCGACGACGAGAAGACGCGAGGAGAAATCGCATCGGCCGAGGGCGCGACGGACGTGAAGGCGCTCGCGACGCTACAGGACGTGGGATTTGCCGGGCTGTCGGACGAGCAACGGATGACGCTCGGCATCTACCTGCCCATCCTGACGGGAACCGGTCCGATCGAGGAGCTTTGCGGCGTGCGCGTGGCCGAGGGGCGCCTACCCCAAAATGCCGCAGAGATCATGCTGCCGAGCATCTGGCAGCGCAACAGCACCATCTCGCTCGGCGACACCATCACCCTCGACGTGGGAACCCGTCGGGCCGTTCTTGCGCCCGGCGAGCAGGGAAGCATGAGCGGCGGCTCGTTCGCCGTCGGCGACTACGATCCCGAGTTCGAGCCCAAGGGCTATAGCATCGAGGATGGGTCCGCCCTCAACTCCACCATGGGCTATCTCGATTCGGAGGCTGACGAGGGCAAGTTCGACGAGGAGCTCGTCGACGTCACCAAGCGCAACTATACCGTCGTCGGCTTCGCGGCAGCGGACAATTGGACGCTCATGACCGGTGCGGGAGCAGCTGCCCTCACCGTTGACGAGAGCGCCACGGGAGACATCCAGGCCTTCCTCGAGCTTTCCGGCATCTCCACCGTGAAGCAGGTCAGGGAGCGCACCGCGGAGCTCTTTCCCGGCGCGGACATCCAGACCCACGTGAACCTTCTGCGCTACATGGGCATCAGCGACCACGGCTCCATCTGGCAGACCTTCTTCTACCTGGTGGCCATCCTCGCCGTCATCATCATCGCGGCCTGCGTTTCGCTCATCTACAACGCCTTTGCCATCTCGGTCAACGAGCGCATGCGGCAATTCGGCCTCCTCGCCTCGATCGGCGCGTCCAAGCGCCAGCTGCGCCGATCGGTGTTGCTGGAAGGTGGCATCATCGCCATCATCGGCATACCCATCGGCATCGCCGTGGGCCTGGGCGCCTGCGCGGGCATCTTCGCGTGGCTCGGCACGTCCATCGCAAGCATCCTGGGAGGTCGTTGGAGCAGCTTCTACCTGGTCATGGATTGGCGCGTCGTGCTCTTCGCCATGGCCCTCACGGCTCTGACGGTGCTCGTGAGCGTGTGGATTCCCGCCTTGCGCGTCGCACGCGTCTCCCCCATCAACGCGCTGCGCCAAAGCTCGACGGTGCGCATAGCGCCTCGCGTGCTGAAGACCTCTGGCAGGCACAGCTCTGCCGGCGTTCCCTGGAAGCATCGTGGTCTCGCGGGCAACGTCTTCGGCATCGGAGGCCAGCTCGCCTCCATCAACCATCATCGCAACGCCTCCAAGGGACGCGCCGCATCCGTCTCGCTCGCGCTCGCCATCGTCCTGCTCATGACGGCGGGCTCGCTTTCCACGCAGCTCGGCATGTTCACGAAGGTGGCGGGCAACCTCTCGGAAGCGGACGTTTCCATGACGGTTTCCCTGGAGCCCACCGACGAACGGGCATCCGCATCCGAAGCCATCGAGGCGGTCGGCGCCGACGTCTACGCCCAGGCGAGCGCCGTGCAAGGCGTGACGCCTCTGGGATGGGCGCTCGTCTCGACCCAAGGGGCGTTCGTCCCGCTGCCGATGGCGGGAAGCGCGTGGAAAGATACGGTTGCCCCAAGCTGCATCGTAGACGAAAGCGTGCCCACACCGCTCTTCGTCGCCTACCTGCCTGCCGACGAGTTCGCAGCCTACGCGAAGGACAACGGCGTCGAGCTCCCGGAAAGCAGCAACGCTCCCGCCGCCATCGCCGTGCGCGAGGGCTACGGCAACACCGGAAGCGTGTACAGCTACGACGAGCTCTTCGTCAAGACCGGCACCCTCGACATCGTGACCGGCATCAAGGGCGATGAGACGGCCACGGCAAGCGTCGTGGTGTCTGACACCGACAACGACGGCAAGGAGACGTTCGAGTTCACGCGATGGGAGAAGGATGGCGGCTACACGGACCAGAGGCTTGCAGCCGACGAGCTCGTGCGCACGCCCGTGCAAATCGTGGGGCTGGCGGATAAGCGACCCGCGTGTGCCACCTCGAGCAGTGGGGCGATGATCGTCGCCTCCCTTGAGTCCGTCGACGTGCTGCCCCTCATCGGCGCGACGGATAACCTGTATTTCTCGGCTGCTTTCGATACCACCGACGGCGAAGCTGCGGTCAAGGCGCTCTCCCCGCTCTCCACCGTTTTCGAGGATGCCGGCTACAAGGTCTACTACAACCAGGTGACAGATCACAAGGCGCAGGAGCAGTCCATGACCATGATGGTGACCGTGGTGAACCTGTTCTGCTTCCTGTTCTCGTTCATTCTCACGCTCATCGCGCTCGCCAACGTATTCAACACCATGACCAACGGCCTCATCCTGCGCAAGCGCGAGTTCGCGGTCATGGAGTCCATCGGCATGGGGGCGCGCCAGTTCCGATCGATGATAGGCTGCGAATGCGTCGGATACGGCCTGCGAGGGCTCATACCCGGCATCATCGTGTCATTTGGCGTGAGCTATCTGCTCTACATGGCGCTCGGCATATCCATGCGCGGACTGCCCTACACCCCGCCGTGGACGTACCTCGTCCTGGGCTGCGGGCTCGTGATCGTGGTCATGGCCGCAAGCGTGCTCTACGGCCTGCATCGCTGCCGCAAGGGTGACATCGTCGATGCCCTGAGGATGGAATAAGACCGGCGAGCACAGCGAGTCGAGGAATCTCCTCCGTCGTTGAAAAAGCGATGGTCGAGATTTCTCGACTTCGCTCGCTTCGTTCGCTCCGCTCGAAATGACAATAGCCAGACAAATGTCGCCGGGGCACTTTTGTCTGGTTTTCATTCCCCGGAGCTGAAGGCCTTCATGAGCAGCGAGACGATGCCGCACAACAGGCCGCCGATGGGCCATGCAAGCCAGAAAAGCGACTGCGCGTACGAGTACGTCGGCACGAAGAGCATGACGAGGCCGACGATGGTGGCAATGATCATGATGCAGCCGCAAATAGCGCCGATGCGCTTGTCGGTCGCATGCGTTTGGAGAAGCTCTCGCTTCTGCTCGTCGGTCAGGGGCGCCGACTCGATTTCGTGCGCCTCCAGCACCTCGCCGGCGCTGCGATTGTAGTTGGCGATGTTCATGCGACCGTACATCATGCCGCCGTACACGATCAGCCCTGCGCCAACCGCGATGAACATGAGCATGACGGATGGGGCGATGCATTCGGACAGCGTCGTGTCGGCGGTGGCGATGACGAAGCAGACGCCGACGAGTATGCACATGATGCCGCCCACGAGCCGCCAGCTAAAGTGCTTGCGTGCCTCTTCCCTCTGGGCCTGCGTGTAGAAGTCCTCGACGTAGGGATGCTCGCGCACGAACGCGCTGTGGCCCATGCCACCGGGTATGAGCATGGCGAGTCCGACCCCCACGCCCGCAAACAAGAGCAACGCCCCTAACGCCGTATAGACGTTCTCGGAAAACAGACCCTCCAGCGGACTATACGTGTCGATGTCGGCGGCACAGAAGAACAGGATCGACAACGCGACACCGAAGACGATGGAGAAGACGCCGATCGAGACCTTGCGGGCAAACCCCCGCATGTGCTCGTCGTATCCCACGACGTCCACCGGCGGCGTTCCCGGGGCCACCGAGGCGGCCGGCTCCACCGGACGGCCGGTGAGGTCTCCCTGCACGAGCTCGTCGAGCGTGCAGTCGAATATCTGGCACATGCGCAGGAGCTTGTCCATCTCCGGATACGACTTCTCGGACTCCCATTTGGTCACCGACTGCCGGCTTACGCCAAGCAGCATAGCCAGCTGCTCTTGGGTCATATTGTGCGCGGCGCGCATGTGCTGGAGGTTCTCTCGAAAACTCATGTCATTCCTTTGCGTTGGGTTCGATTACGTCCCCAAATCTACCGAGTGGCAAGGTGACATTCTACCAACCAAGAGATGCTTTTTGCCGCGTTTTCGAAGCACCCACTGGTTGCCAACCGCAGCTCACAGATATGCAAACCGAAAATGAGACAGTTGCTCTGAGCAACTGTCTCATTAGATGTTCTGCGTCACAACGGAGGCGCGATCGCAAGCGCACTCTCCCGCCTTCATCGCATCAAAGCGGCGGTTTCTGAAGTAGATGGCCCAGTTGACGCCAAGAAACGCGAGATTGAGGATGTAAATCAAGAAGACCCAGTTCATCGCTCCAAGAACGACTTTGGCGGCTATGCCGCAGAGGTAACCGAGGCAGATGAGCGTGAGAAACTGCCAGCTCGTCCCCTTTGCCGTCCTCGCCCTATACGACTTCCATGCGTTCATGGGCCATGACAGTCCAAAACATATGAGCATCGTGGCTTCCAGTAACTCCGCTAATAACATTTCGAATCACGTTCCCGTATCCATAGACATTCGCGCAAACGCGCCCTATGCAGCGTCGATTGTCCCACTTCAATATTGCATACGTCTAATATATAATTTCATATGTTTTCATATTATCTTGATATGAATTCTTCTCCCATTTACGAAAGAACAGGAAGCGCAATGGACGTAAGGCAGCTCCGGTATTTTCTCGTGACAGCGCAGCTGGAGCATGTCACCCATGCGGCACGCAAGCTTTCCATAGCGCAGCCCGCCCTCTCGCAGTCACTCCACAGACTCGAGGCGGAACTTGGCGTGAAGCTCTTTGTCCGGGAGGGAAGAAACCTGAGGTTGACCGAGGAAGGCGCCTATCTGAGAGACAGGCTCTCTCCCATCGTATCGGAGCTCGACAGCGCATGCGCGGACCTCGAGGCGTTCGCGAAAGCCAAGGCGAACACGGTGAACCTCTGCATCGCGACCGCCTCGGTCATCGCAGTGGACGCAATCGGCACCTTCGCATCCCAGCACGCAGAAACGCGATTCGACGTCAACAGGGATGACGCATCACCCCGCAATGACATCATCATCGACACGGTCCGTAACGCGGATGGCAAGAGCGGAAGGACCGAAATCGCGAATTCCTGCGCTGACTTTACGGAACGCGTCTGCATAGCCATCCCGGCGTCGAGGCCACATGGGAAGACCATCGCTCTCGACGAGCTCGCAGACGCACGCTTCATCAGCCTCGCAGGCTCGAGGCGTTTTCGCTCCATCTGCGACGAGCTGTGTGTGAACAAGGGATTCGAACCCGACGTCATGTTCGAGAGCGACAATCCCGCCGTGGTGCGAAAGATGATCAGCCTGGGCCTCGGCGTCGGATTCTGGCCCGAACGCAGCTGGGGTCCCGTCGATGGCGATGATGTCATCGTCTTGCCTTTGACAGATGACGGCTTCTCGAGGACGATTCACCTCGAGCTCATGTCCCGAGGCCTCGAAAAGGAAGCGGCGCGCAGCTTCTTCGAGCATCTCGTCAAGCACTTCGCAAGCGTATGGGAGAGATGATTGCAGAACCCAACCTTGACCGAGCGATACTACTACCTGGACGCCTTGCGCATCATCGCGATATGCGCGATTGTCCTGCTCCACGTCGCCGGCTCGTATTGGTACGAGCTTGACGTTTCCAACTTTGACTGGCATGTCGTAAACGCATATGACTGCATAACGAGATGGGGTGTCCCCGTATTCGTGATGATCAGCGGCGCGCTCTTTCTCGATCCCAGCCGTCCACAGCCCCTCAAGAAGCTGTGGGGCAAGAACATCCTCCACATTGTGGTTCTCATTCTCTTCTGGGGCCTTTTCTACGCGTTGATCTACGACCGGCCCGGGCAGCTCTCGCCCGAATCGCTCATGGACTTCCTCGAAGCGGCCATATTCGGCCCCCAGCATCTCTGGTTTCTCTTCATGCTCATCGGGCTTTACGCCATCGTGCCGTTGCTCAGGTGCATCACAGCAAACGAAGACGCCACGAGGTACTTTCTCGCCATCGGATTCGTCTTGAACGTGGCGCTCCCCCTTGCAACTATCAACGGTATGCTCCCGTTACTGGATAGGCTCATGGGCGCCTTCATGATCCAGCTGCCCCTGGGCTACTCGTTCTACTTCGTTCTTGGCCATTACCTCGCCTCGCATGTCTTCACGCGGCGCGTTCGCATCGGCATCTACTTATTGGGATTCCTTGGCCTCGTTGCGTCGACGATGGCATCCGCCTGGTTTTCCGGCATTGCCCACGTGGCAGACAACGTGGTGATCGCGGGTTCCTGCTTCTTCATGTTCTCGGCAACGGGCATCTTCGTCTTCGTCAGGCAGCTGTTTCACAAGCATGAACCAAGCGCCCGGGGCAAGCGCCTCGTGATGACGCTCTCCTCGTGCACCCTGGGGGTCTATGTCATCCACATCTTCGTGCTGCGACTGCTCATGCAACTCGGCATGAGTGGAATCCTCCCCCATGCCCTCGTTTCGATTCCCGGCATGGCTCTGCTGACATGCGTCCTTTCCTTTGGCATCGCCTATGTGCTCAAGAAGATCCCGGTCTTTGGCTCTTATTTCGTATAGGGGGGGGATTTCGACTCCCCAGAGTTTGGATTCCCCGTGCGCGCAAACGGACGTGCCCCGTTACGGTGTATGCTGGAGCTGGACGAAATTGGCGACGATGGGAGAATCCATGATTCACGAGATCACCGACGAGAGCTTCGAATCCGAGGTCATGGACGCCGGGATACCCTGCGTCATCGAATTCACCTCCGACTGGTGCGTGCTGTGTAAGGACATGGTCCCCGCGTTCGAGAAGGTCGCCGAGGAGCTCGGTGACGAGGTGAAGTTCTGCAGCGTGGACACCGGCAAGCAGCGAAAGCTGGGCATCACGTTTGCCGTCGGTTCGCTCCCCTACGTCGTCTACGTGGCAAACGGCGAGATGACGCCGTTGTTCGACGAGCTTGTGTCGGCAGACAGGCTGCGCGAGCGCGTGCAGTTCATGCTCGACGGCGGCGAGGTCGCGACGACGCGCCCCGTCAACCTCGCGCATCTGCATCGGTAGCCCGTGGGCCTCTACTTGCGAGAGCTTATCTCTCCCCGTAGTGATACCGACACGAAGCGATTTCGACGTTTGTCCCCACAACTCGGTAGACGAGTCTGTTGCATTCGTCGATGCGTCGTGACCAGAGACCAGAAAGGTCTCCGTAGTCTTCCCAAGCTTCGGGTGCCCAGACCTTATTCATCGTCCACCAGCTCGTGAACGATACCGTGCCCCTCGTCGAGCGACGCTACGCCACGTCTGATGTGATCCAGATTCTCTCTGCTGTAGAAGGGATCGTACGAAACCTCGAAGGGGATGCGATGCTCGCGGCCCATCTTCTTGGCGAAGATGTTGAATGCCGTGCTCATGCTCATGCCAAGCTCCTTACATGCGATTTCCATGTCGCGTTTGACGTCCTCGTCCATGCGGACGTTTACCATTGTGCTCGCCACTGCATGCCCTTTCTCCCTAAGAGAAAGTATAATGAGCAGATGAAAGAATGTAAAGACAATCGCTTTACATTGTATATACGAATTTACTTGAAAAGATTCATCTAAAACACGGGGTTTATATCGAGACGAGGCTGCGTTGGCGCGCGACATGCACGGCGGCGCCGTGGCCCTCGCACGCAAGTGCCTTACGCAGCGTTGCGACGGGCAGCTCGTAGTCGTTGTTGTTTTCGGACACGTGCATGGCAACGACTGCCGCAAGCCCGTCATGCAGCAAGCCGGCAAGCTCAGCGGCGCTTTGCTCGTTGGAGAGGTGCCCGCGCTCCGAGGCAATGCGGCGCTTGAGCGGATACGGATACGGCCCCTCGGCGAGCATCGTACGGTCATGGTTTGCCTCGATCGCGAGGAGGCGGCACCCGCCCAGTGCCTCATGCGCCTGGGGCGTCACGACGCCCGTGTCGGTCATATAACCGATCGCGTCACCACCGCATTCGACGCGAAAGCCGAAGGACTGCGCCGCATCATGCGAGGTGGCAAACGCATGAATCGCGAATCCGGCAAGGTCGAGCTCGTCACCGGAGGCAAAGGCGTGGGCATCGCAAAGACCTTGCTCGAGCAGCTCACCGATGTCGCGGCTAGCGTCGCGCACGGCATCGCTCACGTGAATTGTCGGGTGCACTTCGAGCTTGGCGAGCGCCCGGTACACCACGCCGAGTCCCTTGGTATGGTCGGTGTGCTCGTGGGTGATAAGGACTCCCCTCAGCTGATGCGGATCGAACCCGGCCTCATCGCAGCGGGAGAGAAAGTCACGCTTGCAGATGCCACAGTCGATGAGGATGCCCTCGCCCGTCGCCATGTTCTCGACGATTGCCGCGTTGCCCTTCGACCCGCTCGCGAGCACGTGAAGCCGCATGTGCGCGTCATTCGTCCGTTGTGTCATGTTGTCATCCCGCAAGCTTCGCTATACCCAGCGAACGCGCGACATGTCGAAGCGCTTGGGGCTGCGCGGCTCGAGCATCTCCTTGGGATGTCCCACGGCTATGAGCGCAAAGGGGATGCAACCCTCCTCGCCACCGATGACCTTGGCGACGGCCTCGATGCGGTCTTGCTCGGGGTAGATGCCCAGCCACACGGCACCAAGACCCAGCGTCTGCGCCTCGAGCAGGATATTCTCCGCGCAAGCCGACATGTCCAGGGGGACGCAGCCCTCGAAGCGCTTCTCACCGCCCGAGACGCACGGCACGATGACGAGGTCGCATTTGCCCGCGGGATGCGCGTACGGGCTGCATGCGGCGAGCTCTTCCTTGACCTGCGGGTCACGCGTGAGCACGAACTCCCACGGCTGCTGATTGCCCGCCGACGGAGCCGCCATCGCGGCCTCCATCAGCCGCTCGACCTGCTCGCCGCTCACCGGCTCGTCGGTGAACTCCCTGATACTCACGCGCGTGAAAATCGCGTCTTCCATGATTGGCTCCCTTCGGCTTTGCCTCCTGCCAGTTTACTACCTCAGCTGCTCGCGAGCTCGTCGAGCGCATCGCCGGTGACCCGATAGACCGTCCACTCGTCCATCGGCTTGGCGCCAAGTGACAGATAGAAGCCGATGGATGACTCGTTCCAATCCAGGCATGACCACTCCAGACGACCACATCCACGCTCGACGGCGATGGCGGCAAGCTTCTTGAGCAGCGCCGTGCCACAGCCGCATCCGCGATATTCCGGCAACACGAACAGATCCTCGAGGTAAATGCCCGCACGGCCCAGGAAGGTCGAGAAGTTGTGGAAGAACAGCGCGAACCCGACCTCTCGTCCGTCGACGACGGCGAGCAAAACCTCGGCCTTTTGCTTGTCGAAGATCCATTCCTCGAGCAGTGCCTCGTCGGCGACGACCTCGTCGAGCATGTTCTCGTAGATCGCGAGTTCCCTGATGAAACGCAGGATGACCGGCACGTCAGATCTCTCGGCGTATCTGATGGTGACCTCTTGGCTCATGGCATCCTCCAAAACCAGACAAATGTTGCCGGGGCAGCTTTGTCTTATTTCACGCGTAGGGACTCGAAGACGTCCGCAAGAAAAGTTGGGTCTTCCGAGTCCACGACGACCATCATCGTCTTCGAGCCTTCGTAGGGCAGCCTGCGCTGTGCATCCGGGAACAACGAATCCAAGCACTCGAAGGGCTTGAGCAGCAGCTCGTCATCGTAGATCCCGCCGACAACCACATCATCGAGGTAGACGATGTACTCGCCCATCATCTTGCGCGTCCTGATGCCGTCGACACCCGCGAGCAATTCCAGCACGTAGTCATGGTATTCCTGCGATGAGGCCATGCGCCCTCCCTTTCCCGCGCGAGGCGAAACGACGCCGTGTGTTGCATGTCTCGTTAGTATACTGATATCCGTCGGGATAACACGGAGGACAGGCCATGCGATCATTCATTGCGCTAGAACCACCGGTTTCATTGCGAGAGGACATCGCCGCCCTCGCACGCCAGCTCAAGGCATCCGTAAGGGGCCGCTTCACACCCCGCGAAAACTTTCACGTGACGCTCGCCTTTCTGGGCGACGTCACCGAACGCGAACTCGCTGACGCCATGCTCGTGCTTGACGAGGCAGCGAGCCGCTTCGACCCCGTCGAGCTGGCACCCGACGGACTGGGCAAGTTCGGACGCGCGAACGATGCGACACTGTGGCTCGGCTTCACGCAGGACCCGAAGCTCATGGAGCTTGCCGCCTTCGTGCGTGCAGAACTCGATGACGCCAGCGTGAGCTTTGACGCAAAGCCCTTCCTTCCCCATCTCACCATCGCACGACGTGCCGCGCTCGATCATGGCATCTTGCCGGCCCTGCCCTTCCCCGCCCCAACGCATGCCAACGAGCTCACGCTCTTCAAGAGCACGTTGACAAGCGATGGCGCGACCTACGAACCGATCTACACGGCGCGACTTGGGAGCTGAGACGCGGCGCGTCGTGACGAATGCTAGACTTGGGCTTGCAAGGACTCACTCCCGACGAGCAAGGCAAACCATGAGCAAGACCGGCATCATCATCGTGAACACGGGCAGCCCCGCCGCACCGACCAGCGAGGCGGTAGCCGAATACCTGCGTGCGTTTCTCTCGGACCCGCGCATATGTCCCATGAACCCACGTCTGTGGCATCTCATCCTGAACCGCTTCATCATCCCCAAGCGCGCCCCAGTCTCGGCTGCCAAGTACGCATCGATATGGACTGACGAGGGCGCGCCGCTTGACGCGGGAATGAGGTCGCTTTCCCAGAAGCTCGAGCGAGCATGCGAACACGATGACGACATCGCCCTCGTACGCCATGCCATGTGCTACTCGGCGCCCTTCGTCGAAGATGCCCTGGCCGATTGCAGGAAGCGCAGCTGTGACGAGGTCGTCGTCATCCCGCTGTATCCCCAGAGCGCCTTCTCGACAACTATGGCGGTAAAAGACAAAGTCGGCCATGCGATCGAGGATCTTGGCTGGACGCCGGCGTTACACTTCGTGGAGAACTACCACGACGAGCCAGCCTACATCGCCGCAATCGCGGATTCCGTTTCCCAATCGGGATTCGACGCCGACACGGGAGACTGCCTGCTCTTCGCGTTTCACTCGATTCCGATGACCGACATCCGCTCCGGAGACACGTACGATGAACAGACGCGGCAAACGGCACGAAACGTTGCCGACGCCCTAGGGCTTCCCGAAAACACCTGGCGCGTGGGCTACCAATGCCGCTTCGACAAGAGCCGCACATGGCTGGGACCTTTCACGAAGGAAGTCCTGGGTACGCTTGCCGACGTACGGCGGCTCTTCGTGATCGCCCCCAACTTCTCCGTCGACTGCCTCGAGACGACCCATGACATCCAGGACACGTTGCGCGACACCTGGCTCGAAGCAAACGCCGGCAAACCAGAGGACTCGTTCGTCTACGTGCCCTGCCTCAACGACTCACCAGCCCAGGTTGACCTGATCAGGCAGGTCGCCCTACGCGCCCTTTCTACGCCTTGCGTGCCTGCTTGAAGCGCTCGATGTCCTCGCGATACTCCGCGAGCGCCGAGTGCGGCTCCTCGATGTAGAACGGCAAGTCAACCAGGCGCGGATTGTTGGTCATAGCCGCCAGGGCGTCAAAGCCGATGGTGCCAGAACCGATTCGGGCATGGCGATCCACATGCGAGCCTCGCGCCTCCTTGCTATCGTTGAGATGCACGGCGCATAGCTTATCCAGGCCGATTACGCGGTCGAACTCGTCGAGAACGCCATCGAGGTCATCCACGATGTCATAGCCGGCACCCCACAGCGCGGCGGCATCGATGAGCACGCCCACGTGATCCTTGAGATCGACCTGCTCGATGACCTGCGCGACTTCCTCGAAGCTACTGCACAGCTGATGCCCCTCCCCCGCAAGCATGCAGATGAGCAGCTTGCCCTGCTGACTGGGGTGCACGGTGGCGTTGATGGCGGCGGCGAACTTGGCAAGACCCTGCATCTTGGACTCGTCGAGCGCACTGCCGGGGCGCACGAGGTAATTCTGGCCGGGAATCTCGTCGAGACGCGCCATGTCCTCGGCCATGACCGCCAGGGCGAAGTCACGCTGCTCGACCTTGCCCGAGGCGGGCTCGATGTCATAGGGCGCGTAGGCGAGCGGGCTCACGATGCCGTGCTCCTCCGCGTACTCGCGATATGCCTTCACGTCTGCCTCGTCAACGGGCTTGACGCTGCTACCGCGCGGATTGCGCGAGAAGTACTGGAAGGTGTTCGCGCCCAGGCCATCCGCCTCCATTGCCATGGAGAGATAACCCTCGCGCTTCGATAGGTGTGCTCCGATCACGAACATGACAATCATCCTCTCAATCGTTGAAATGCCGCCAACATGACGGCACGTGTCTACTGCAGATAGAGCTCCCTGAGCCGTTCGCGCTCGCGCTCCCCCACGCCGAGGACCGCCGCGAGATAGGCGTCCATATCACCGCATTCTTGCTCGACGGCTTCGAGAGCCGCGTCCAGGTAATCCATGTCGGCATAGAAGATGGAATCGACGTCCAGGTCGACGTGCTCGAGCAGGCCATGCCCGGCAAGCGCGTCGAGAATCTCCTCGGCCGCATCGCGCACGAAGAGGTTGGTCGCGAGATAGTCCGCGCGGATATGGGGCATCGGGACGCCGAGCGCGTACTCGACGAGAACGCTCGCGAGTCCCGCGCGATCCTTGCCCTCGGTGCAATGCCACAGCGTCGCCCCGCCCTCGGCCGCCAGAAGCGTCTCGAAGAACTCCCGGTAGGCCCGCTTGCCATCCTCGCCGAGCAGGCAGGTGACGTACAAACCGCGGATGGTCTCGTGGGCGTTGCCGCTGAAGCGCTTGAGTGCCGCGAGGTCACCTGCCATGCCGCCCTCGTGCGTGATGCCGACGGCGGCCTCGGAAAAGACCGGCAGGTCGGCAAAATCAACGCCCTGCATGCGGTCCTGCGGATCGGGAGCACCCTCGCGCTCCTTTGCCGTGCGGAAATCCACGACGCGCGCAAGCCCGTGACCATCGCGCAGCAGCTCGATGTCCTCGTCCGTGCACTTGTGCAGGTCACCAGAGCGGATGAGTCTGCCCACGGCGATGGCCCTGCCATCAGCCGTCGACAATCCGCCCAGGTCTCGCGTGTTGCGCGCTCCGCGCAGCGTCACGTGGCCAAAGTTCTCGAACCCGGGGATTGGCTGGGGAAGCTCAGGACCACGCTGAACCTTATCCCTCGCATCACTCATATCAAAACGCCTTCTTTCTCGCTTTCTCGATCACCATCCGAGCAGGCGGAGCGCACGCCAGATTCGCCAGTCGATTGCACCCGAAGCATCGAAAACGCTCGGCTGCTGCGGAACTCGCGCGCAAGGACAGCGCGCTCAGACAGTCCTCGCAAAACCGCCTCGCGTTTTCGACGCTTCTGCAATCGGGGCTTCATCTGACATGTGCTCCGCCTGCTCATTGTTTCATCTGCTTCTCGAGCCATTCCCTGAGGATGACCGCGTGGTTGATCTTGGGATCCCGTGCCGCGTAGAGCAGCGTGATGGTGCTATCGCCTGCGTGCGCCGCATCTTCCTCAAGCCGCCGCGCACAGGCGTGTGCCTCATCGCTTGCGTTGAGCTCGCCAAGGTAGCGCTCTTTGAAGGCATCGAAGTTCTCGGCCTTGTGCCCGAAGGCCTTGCGCGCCGCCGTCGAGGGCGTGAGCTCCTTGGCCCAGTAATCGTATGGCAAATCGGCTTTGCGTATGCCACGCGGCCAAAGCTTGTCAACGAGCACACGATAGCCATCGTCTGCCTCGGGTTTCTCGTAGACGCGCTTGATCTTGATATCCATGGCTGCCCCCTTGTCACAAGCCCGCCGATTGGCCTCGCATCGTTATCGGACAAGTGCTGGTGATTATGTCCGCCAATCAAATGCGAAACGTATTGACTTATACAGTCTAACTCAGAATAATAAGCACATAACCGAAAACCACCAAATTTCAACCGTTCGCCAAAACTTTTATTGACAGGAATTGGTTCGAGAGGAGTGAGGACGGGATTACACACACGAGCGTACGCGGAGTTTGCGAGAGAGGAGCTGGAATGACAATGAAGAGCCCAGAGCTTTCGAGACGAAGCTTCGTCAAGGCGAGTGGATCGCTTGCCCTGCTTGCCGCGGCAGGCGGCGCCGTTTCCACGGCAGATAACCTGTTCGGCGAGGTCGAGCCGGCGCAAGCCGCAGCCGAAGACAAGATCGTCTGGAGCCAATGCAACGTGAACTGCGGAGGAAGGTGCATCTTCCAATGGCACGTAAAGGACGGCAAGATCGCCTACATGCTCACCGACGACACGGGAAACGATGACTTCCAGGCCCGTGCCTGTCTGCGCGGACACGCGATGCGCCAGTGGATCAACCATCCCGACCGCCTGCAATACCCGATGAAGCGCACGGGACCGCGCGGGACGGGCAAGTTCGAGCGCATCAGCTGGGACGAGGCCATCGACACGATCGCGGACAAACTCAAGTACACGATCGAGACCTACGGCAACGACTCGATCTATATCAACTATGCCACCGGCATGTATTCGGCAACGGGACGCACCACCGAGCGCCTGATGAACTGCCTGGGTGGCTACCTCCCCATGTACGGCGACTACTCGACAGGCATGCACCAGTACGTGATGCCCTTCATGTACGGCGTGGGCGTCTCGCCCTATGAGAACGTGAGCGCCTCGTCGGTTGACCAAGCCGGCAAGGCCGACCTCGTCTTGATGTTCGGTAACTCGCCGGCGGACAATCGCATGGGCGGTGCCAACGTGGTCTGGGACTATGCGCGCGTGCGCGAGGAAGGCCCCGAGATCATTCACATCGACTACCGCTACAACGAGACGGCCGCCGGCCATCCCGAGGAATGGCTGCCCATTCGCACGGGCACGGACGCGGCACTCGTCGCCGGCGTAGCCCACGAGCTCATCGAGAAGGGCTGGATCAACCTCGACTTCCTGCACAGGTACTGTCAGGGCTACGACGAGGAGACCATGCCCGCATCGGCCAAGGGCCAGAACAAATCGTACTACGACTACATCATGGGAACCGGCTACGACAAGGTCGAGAAGACGCCCGAATGGGCCGCCGAGATCACGCTCGTCCCCGCCAAGACCATCCGCGAGCTCGCCCGCAAGCTCCACGAGGCCAATAGCGTCTACGTCGTGCAGGGCTGGGGACTGCAACGCCACAGCAATGGCGAGTCGGCCACGCGCGCGGTGTGCATGCTCGCGCTCCTCACCGGCAACCTCGGTCGCGAGGGCACGAACTCCGGCATGCGCGAGGCCGAACCGCCAGGAGCACCCGTCGGATCCATCCCGTCTTCCGACGACGACCCCAACGGCGTTCCCGAGAACATGGTCAACGCAAAGATATCATGCTATTCGTGGCTCAAGTGCATCGCCGAGGGCTCGGACTTCCAGAAGGAGCTCGACGCGGCTGACGAGCTCGCGCTCTTCATGGGCGCGCAGGATCCCGAGGCAGCCGCCGCTGCCGCCAAGATCGAGGCGCCGAAGAACGGCATCAAGTTCCTCTGGAACTACGCCGGCAACTGCATCACCAACCAGCACGGTGACGTCAACCGCGTCTTCGAAACGCTCTCCGACGAGAAGAAATGCGAGTTCATCGTCGTGTGCGACACCTTCATGACGGACTCGGCCAAATACGCCGACATACTGCTCCCCGACGCCATGCGCGCCGAGCAGCTCAACATGTCGACCAACGGCTACTCCGAGTACTACTGGGGCGTCACCGTCGGCGGCCCGGCGCAGGAGCCTCCCTTCGAGTGCCGCCCGATCTACGACGTGCACGCCGAGATCGCCGATCGCTTCGGCGTGAAGGACAAGTTCACGGCCGGCAAGACCCAGGACGAGTGGGTTCGCTCCATCTACGAGGAGGGCGCGGCCGAAGATCCCGAGATGCCCACCTGGGACCAGATCCTCGAGCAGGGCGTGTGGAAGCGCGAGCTGCCCACGGCCATCGCCTTCGAGAAGAACGTCGCCGATCCGGTGGGCAACCCTTGGAAGACGCCATCGGGCAAGATAGAGATCTACTCCGAAGCGCTCGAGAAGATCGCAAGCGAGCGCGAGCTGTCGGAGGGCCAGGTCATCTCCCCCATCCCCATCTTCGATCCGGGTGTTGAGGGCTACGGCGCGGTCACGAGCGAATATCCGCTCTACATGTCCGGCTGGCACGACAAGGCCCGCACGCATTCCTCGTTCGGCGCGCTCGAGGTGTTGCGCGACTACAACCGCCACCGCCTGTGGATCAACCCCATCGACGCCGAGCCACGCAAGATCAACGACGGCGACATGGTGCGCGTCAAGAGCCCGGCCGGCGAGGTGCAGGTCGAGGCGCATGTCACGTCGCGCATCGTCCCGAGCGTCATCGCCATGCCCCAGGGCTTCTGGCACGAGGCCAACATGGAGAGTGACAAGCTCGATACCGGCGGGTGCATCAACACGCTCACCACCTACACGCCCTCGCCTCTTGCCCATGGCAACGGACCCAGCAATTCGATCATCGCCGAAGTGCGGAAAGTTTAGAGGTGAATCATGGCTCAATACGGATTCTTCTACGACAACACGCGCTGCACGGGATGCAAGACCTGTGTGATGGCGTGCAAGGACTACTACGACTCCCCGCTCGACATCGCGCGACGCAAGGTGTACGACATCGAGGGCGGGCAGTGGAAGGGCGAGCAGAACGGCGCCTACGAGACGGACAGCTTCCTCTACCACCTCTCCATCGGCTGCCAGCACTGCGATAACCCGGCTTGCGTGGACGCCTGCCCCACGACCGCCATGCACAAGGACCCCAAGGACGGCATCGTCAAGGTGGACACGACCAAGTGCATGGGATGCGGCTACTGCGTCATGGCGTGCCCGTACAACTCGCCGCAAATCGACCACGAGAGCGGCCATGCCGTCAAGTGTGAGGCATGCTGGGAGCGCCTGGATGCGGGCAAGACGCCCGTGTGCGTGAGCGCCTGCCCGTTGCGCGCGCTCGACAGCGGTCCCATCGAGGAACTCAAGGCCAAGTACGGTGACGTACGCCAGATCTACCCGCTGGTGGACCCGTCGATGACGCAACCCAACTTCATCATCAAGCCGTCACCGGCATCCGAGCTCCCCTACGTCGAGTCCGGATACGTTTCGAACCCAGAGGAGGTCTAGCTCATGGATGCGGTAATCAAGGAACTTCCACTGGCGCTGTTCACGACGCTTGCCTCGGTGGGCATCGGCGCCTTCGTCGCTATGTTCTGCGCGATCTACGTCAACAAGTCCATGGGGGCCGGCAGCATCAAGCGGCTCGACAAGTTGACGGTCGTGCCGATCGTCTTCTGCGTGGTCGCGCTCATCTGCGCGTTCTTCCACCTGGGAGACCCGCTGCACGCGTTCAACATCGTCAACACGATTGGCGCCTCGCCCATGACGAACGAGATCGTGGCGTTCTGCGTGTTTCTCGTGCTCGCCCTCGTCTACTGGCTCGTCGCGCTTACGGGCAAGCTGGAAAACCACGGTCCGCGCGTCGTGCTCTCGGGCGTGGTGGCACTCGCCGGCCTCATCTCCTGCATCATGATGGGCCTTGCCTACGCGTTGCCCGCCATCCCCATCTGGAATAGCCCCTGGGGAACCGTGCAGGTACTCGGCGCGATGCTGCTCGGCGGCACGTTGCTGGGTGGTGCGATACTCAACATGTCGGTCGGGAACACGCCGCTCGAAGGCGAGGCCGACGGTAGGATCAGGCTACTGGCGATGCTCGGTTGCCTCGTGCTGATCATAGGCACGGCCGTGCTGTTTGGCATGGGGGCAAGCGCGAAGAGCGCAATGGTCAACATCGCCGCAAACACCGGCACGCTCATCGTTCCGCTCGTGCTCACGATCGCGTTTTCGATCGTCGCCGTCGCCACGGCGTTTCTCGGCAAGGGCGCCAAGCGCACCGGTTGGCTCACGTGCGGAACTATCATCGCGCTCGTCGCCATCTTCCTCGCACGCGGTATCTTCTACGGCGTGCAGATAGGCATTGGCTTGTAGCAATCGCATATGGGGACGGGTCACGTGCAAGCGGCCCGCCCCCATGCAGCGCGACAACGGACTGATCTGCATCCAAATAGGCCCACTCGCGCAACCGACCCGAGGAAACGAGGCGACGGCATGACCGGACAACGGACAATCGACGAGGAGACGCTTGCGGGCATCGCCTTTGCCGGCAGAACGCTCGGCCCCTTTTTCAGGTACGACCCCCTGCTCGACCGCGAGAAGGTGGAGGCGCTATACGTCGCGCTGGCGCGATCGGACGCCGCCGCGCTATGCGAGGAATGGCCCTTCGTGGCACCCGACGAAGCGCTCGAGCCCATCGCCGACATGGTCAGGGGCGCCAAGCGCCTCGAAGACGAGCTTGCCGTGGATAACGAGTCGCTGGCCGCCACGTCATCGCTTGCCGACGAATACCGCCGGCTCTTCGTCGGTCCGGCCAAGAAGGCCGCCCCGCCCTGGGGCTCGGTATACACCGACCGCGACCAGGTCGTCTTCGGTCTCTCGACTCTTGACCTGCGCGAATGGCTACGCGGAAACGGGATCGAGGTCCGCCGGGGCGAGTCGGAGGAACCCGAGGATCACATCGGGACGATGCTCGAGCTCATGGCGTGGCTTGCCGACAACCGCCCCGAGCTGCTCGGAGATTACCTGCAGCATCACCTGCTCACGTGGGCTCCGCATTTCCTCGCCCTCATGGAAGACGCCGCGGCAGACGCCTTCTTCGCGGGGCTTGCCGCATTGACGCGCTCCACGCTGCTCGGCATCCAGGACGTGTTTTCCCTCGACGTCATCGAGCCGCGGTTTTACCGATAGAGATTTCTCGACTCCGCTCACTACGTTCGCTTCGCTCGAAATGACAAAAGGGGCGTACGCTTCGCTTGAAACGACGGTGGGGCGGAAATGCCTCCCGTTTGTCATTCCGACCGGAGGGACCGAAGGTCCCGCAGCGGAGGAATCTCGCCATTATGCACGAAATGGCAAGAGGGGTCATCACGAGTTGATGTACGCCTCGACATCGGTCTTGAAGTAGCCTTCGGGAATATTTGCGTGGATGAAGTCGATGAAGTCCTGGGCCGAGCGGGTGAGCACGTGCTCACTGCTCCAGGCAAGCGAAACGGGATACCACATGGGCGGCGTGTTGACAATGAAGCGCAGGACCTCCGGGTCGTCACGATAGCGGTTGTAGATGCATTCGGGAACTGTTCCCCAACCCAGGCCAGCTTTCACGCCTTCAACCATAGCCTCGTGCGTATCGAAACAGGCAATCATGTTGTGATCTTGCAACGACAGACCGTAACGCTCGCGAAAGTGGCGATTGCCCACCATATGACGACCCGAATCCCATTCGTAGATGATCATGGGCCAATCGAGCAGCGTCTCGACGGGAATCGGCTGCGCGGTGCGGTTGTATGGTGCTGCGTTGGGGCAGATGAAGATGAGTTTCTTGTATCCCAGCACCTCGAGCTCGAGACCGGGTTCCTCGGGTTGGTTCTCGAGCATGGCGAAGTCGAGCTTGCCGGCCTTGAGCTGCTCAACCAGCTGCGGCTCGTAGCCCGCCTCCAGATGCACGCGCACGTCAGGTGCCTTTCTCGAAAACCCGGCAACGAGGCGCGGCAGTAGAGCGACACCATCGTTGATGCACATTCCGACATCGAGCGTCGACTCGAAGCGCTCGTCGATCGCCGCCAGCTGCGAGGCCAAGACACGTTCGAGGCCGGCGGTATTTCGCGCGAAGTTAATCACGAGCTCACCCGCCTTCGTGGGCGTAATGCCCGTTGAGGTGCGCTCGAAGAGCTTGCGTCCCACGCGTTTTTCGAAGCTCGTTATTCTCTGCGATAGACCCGGTCGCGACATGAATAGCTGGTCGGCTGCCTGAGAGAGGCTTTTGGCTTCCGAGAGCACAATGAGCAGTTCGATATCTTCGAAAAGCATGTCAACCTCCCGGCTTGGCAAATGCCTTTTTGGCAGGGTATTTGAAATGGCGCACTAAATATATAGTCTACACAAAATTTGTCCTTCCTGTCTAGGCCGCTCGACCCATTCGATGCAGCGTTCCTTTATAACCGCTGTAAGGATTTGCTACATGAAAGCATGACTTTCCATCTTCCTTTCAAAACCTCAACACCCAAATCCGCAAGGATGCGAGTTAGCAGATTCTAACCATCGTATATTTGCCTTGCGACAGCCTTATGCGGGCACTGGGCGCTCCCCCGGGAATCGTCTGACCCCCTCTTACGTCAACGAATCCCCATGTCCACTGTCCGCATTAAGGCAATGGCAAACGTGAGGGATTGAAGCAAGAGAGGGAGGTACGTATGGACAAGCAGGGCATCATCGATGCGAGCAAGAAGCGTCGCGAAGGCGAACGCATCTTCTACACCTCATGTCCGGCAAATGGCTGTTGGGATTCGGCCTGCGTTCTGAAATGCCATATGAAGGATGGCAAGATCTTCGCAATCGAACCCGATGACTCCATCAACAAGAACGACAGCCGCGAGGACAAGACGTGGGAGGAACTGCTCAAAGGCAACATCCAGGCGCGCCCGTGCGCCATGGGACATTCCTGGAAGAAGGAACTCTACGGCGAGACGCGTCTTCTGCACCCCATGAAGCGCGTCGGGGAAAAGGGCCCGGGCAAGGGATACTTCGTACCCATCAGCTGGGACGAGGCGCTGGACACCATCGCCGATAAGATGAAGGAGATCAAGGCCGAGTACGGTCCCTATGGCATCTTCCATTCGCAGTATCCGAGCTTCGAGAAGAACGGCTTTCCGCTGGCACCATGGTGGGAAGCTGGCTTTGGTGCTTGGGGAGAGCACTCAACCTCGGGACACGCGGCCGGCGAGATGCTGCACCTGGGCGTCGACCTGACCAAGGTCACACGAGGCCTGCAAAACTCGATTCCGGGCTTCGAGGCTCCGGACATCTTCTATTCCAAGCTCCTCATCCTGTGGGGCATGGACCCGGTCGTCGCGTGGTACGGGCAGACGTCCTACTACATGAAGCTCGCACACGAATACGGCATCAAGACCATCATCATCGATCCGCGCTACACCCAGTCGGCCGAGCTCATCGCCGACCAGTGGATCCCCATCCGTCCCGGCACCGACCTGGCCATGATGCTCGCCATCGCACAGGTGCTCTTCGAGGAGGACATGCTCGACCACGAGTTCATCGAGAAGTGGGTCGACAAGGAGGGTCTCGACGAGTGGCGTACCTACGTCATGGGCGAAGGCGAAGACGGCATCAAGAAGACTCCCGAGTGGGCCGCCCCCATCTGCGCGGTTCCCGCCGAGACCATCCGCGAGCTCGCGCGCCTCTATGGCACGTCGCAGCCGGTGCACCTGCAGTACTTCTACAGCTGCGCCAAGCGCCACATGGGCGACTACAGCGCGTCGGCTTCCATGATTCTGCAGGCCATGACCGGCAACATCGCCATCCATGGCGGCTGCGAGTCCGGTGCGTGCCTACCCACGCCGGGACGCATCCCCACCCCCACCGCCGACTGGCATCGCAATCCGGGTGATTACAAGGTGCCGGTACTCTTCAACAACAACTGCCTCACCGAGATCCTGGCGCGTCAGAAGGACTACTGGGAGGGCCGCATCACGGAAAGCGAGTTCCGTCACCTCATCGGCTCGCCCACCAATGACAGCCCCCTGCCCAACATCCAGATGATCATCTTCGAGAACAACTACGCCAACAACCACTCGAACGTGAACAAGCGCTTCAAGGGCATGGCCGACACGAAGTTCAACTGGGGCTTCCAGTGGCACATGAACCAGCCCACCGCCGAGCTGTGCGACATCATCCTGCCGGCTCCCGTATGGCAGCTCGAGGGCATGGACGAGTACATGTACGGCCACCAGCGCTTCGTCAGCGGCCCCAATGGCATGCGCAACTACTTCACCTTCTGCGCTCGCGGTGCGGAGTTCCCCGGCGAGGTCCGCTCCAAGGAGTGGGTCTGGACGCAGATCGCCAAGCGCCTGGGCGACGAGGTCGTCGAGGGCTACAACCCCCGCATGAAGGACGTCGAGTGGGAAGACTGGGTCGACGAGCAGGAAAAGGTCTACAAGGAGGCCGTCGAGAAGTGGATTGACGAAGGGTATCTCATCGCCCTCGGAAAAGAGGAAATCCAGACCTGGGAGGACTTCAACGCCAACCCGGTCGTACGCACCGAGATCGACGAGCCCTACTATCCCTTCAAATCGGCCATGGACGCCGGCGAGAGCCCCTTCTACACGCCGACGGGCAAGATCGAACCCTATTCCCGCTTCGTCGAGACCCACGACATGACCGAGTCGCGCTGGCGCGGCCAGATCGACCCCATGCCGGTGTGGAGCCCCAGCTACGTGGAGGGCGACATCGGGTCTGCCAGTAACGACGGCTTCTACAATCCCAAGGTCAAGAAGTATCCGCTTTCCGTCGTCACGCCCGTCTCCGTCTACCGTCAGCATTCGAGCAACGACAACAACCCCTTCATGCGCGAGGATGTCTACCGTCATGGCGTGTGGATCTCTGGCGTGGATGCCCAGGCCCGCGGCATCAAGGACGGCGACCTGTGTCGTGTCTACTCCGACCGCGGCGAGGCGATCCTGCCGGCTTACGTCACCAATCGCTGCATGCCCGGCACCGCGGCCGTCCACCACGGCTCCTGGTACCAGACCAACGGCGAAGACGCCGAGATGAACGTCTTTGGCCAGGACATGCGCGGCACGCCCAACATCCTGCTCGATGACGGACACCTGCCCCACATCCTGGGCGCGCTCATCATCGCCGGACTGTGCGAGGTCGAGAAGGTGGCCGACGGCGACGTCGAAGGCTACGGCACCGAGGCCGCCCGTGGCGGCATGCGTGGCGCGAAGGTCGCCATCGGATGCCGTGACGAACTGGCAAAGAAGGACGGTGCGCGCGATGCGGCAGCCGTCGACGCCGAATAGCCGAGCCTAGAGAGGAGGAACGAAAATGACCCAGTACGGATTTATGTTCGACATGAACCGCTGCTACGCCTGCCAGGCATGCAGCATCGCCTGCAAGGACTGGAACGACATCGAGCCGGGCGCCGAGAAGTGGATGACCGTCTACGAATGGGAGAAGGGAACCTTTCCCAACATCCGCCTGAACGCCCTGGCCTTCCCGTGCGCCCATTGCGAGGATCCTTCCTGCATGAAGGTGTGCCCCAACGGCGCCATCTACAAGGAAGACGAGTTCGGCGCGGTCCTGGTGGACCAGGACAAGTGCGAGGGCTGCCGCAAGTGCTACGAGGCATGCCCCTACGGATCTCCCAAGTTCGCAAGTGACGAGCAGGGCGCCAAGATGAGCAAGTGCACCATGTGCGTCGATCGCCTTGCCGAGGGCATGCAGCCCGCCTGCACCGCGAGCTGCCCGCTACGTGCCTTCGACTTTGGCCCGCTCGACGAGCTCATCGAGAAGTACGGTGACGTGCGCCAATGCGAGGGCATGCCCGCGCCGGACGCGACCAAGCCCGCTTTCATCATCTGGAACCCACGCGAGAAGACGCAGCTCATCCCCTATGACGTGGATGAGGCCATCAAGCTCAACCAGCAGCGTGGCGACTTGGGGACGATGTTCGAGAGCGAGGAGGACCTCACGACCTTCGATGAGGGAACGATTCGCCGTGACGAGCTCGTCATGAAGCATACAAGCAACGCCGAGCTCATGCGCGCCACGCGCAACGACATGGCGTAGAAGCCTTTCCATCGCCCCGCCCTGGCATCTGCTTCGGACACCAAGGCGGGGCACCGGGAAAGCCTTCGAAAGGCTTTGTGTGAGGAGAAAGTTCTAAGGAGGATATGTAATGGAATGGATAGGAGTCATAGGCATCATCGTGGGCCTGGTGTTCTTCGTCGTTGCAGCCATGAGGGGCTGGAACGTGCTGATCACCTCGATCGTGACTGCCATCGTTATCGCACTCACCAATGGCATGGACATCATGAACTCCATGGTGGGCACCGAAACATCGTACGTCACCGGCTTGGCCGGATTCTTGAGGGGTAACCTGATCATCTTCATGGGCGGCGCCATTATGGGCGAGTTCATGGACAAGTCAGGTGCCGCGAAATCCATCGCGCAAGCCATCATGAACAAAGTGGGAACCAAGAGCCCCTACATGGTGCTTCTCGGCATCTCGCTCATCGGCGCTCTGCTCACCTATGCGGGCATCTCGATGTTCGTCGCCATGTTCGCACTCATTCCGCTGGCACGTCCGATGTTCCGCGAGTGCGACATCCCCTGGCCGCTGTTCTGCGCGGCGTGGACGCTGGGTACCTGCTCGTTCACCATGGCGATGATTCCGGGTGTGCCGGCCATCGCATGGATCAACGCAGCCAATGGCTGCGGCGTCTCGCTCACGGCTGCACCCATCATGGGCATCGTGGGCTCCATCATCGCTATCACGGTCAGCTGCCTGATCATCAAGTTCTCGCTCAAGCGCGCCCAGGCCCGCGGTGAGCACTTCGTGGCAACCGAGGACGACATCGAGGTTGAGGAGGACAAGAACATCCCCAATCTGTTCCTCGCGCTGCTGCCGCTCATCCTGCTCATCGCCACCATCATCGGCCTGTCCGCGACCGGCATGAAGAACGTGGTGTACATCGGCATGCTCGTGGGCATCATTGCCTCGATCGCCTGCTTCTTCAAGTTCGTGCCGAGCGTCAAGGATTCCCTCGGTGCAGGCGCCGTTGCCGGCGTTGGCCCTGCGGTCTTCACGTCTGCTGCCGTCGGCGTCGGCACCGTTGCCGCCGCATCCGTCGGCTTCTCGGTCATTTACGAGGCCATCTTCAACATGCCCGGCGGCACCTACGTATCCGCCGCCACCATGGCCGCTGCCCTCGGTGGCATCATGGGTTCCGGCTCGGGCGCCGTGGGCATCATCGCCCAGAACTTCCTGCAGCCCTACCTGGCAACGGGTGTCGATCCCGCCGCTCTGGCGAAGATCATCGCAACTTCGGCCACCATTGGTGGTGCGCTTCCCAACTCGGGTGCCATGTTCGGCATGCTCTCGGCCATGAAGCTCACGCACAAGAATTCCTACAAGTACATCGCCGCCATCTCCATCGGCGCCGGTCTGTGCGCGTTGATCGTCATGATCATCATGGCAAACCTGGGCATCGTGTAGCCCCTCCTTTTCCAGTCGGCGCCTCGCATGCACGGGGCGCCGACACCCCTTTCCCGAAGAAGCACCAGGTATAACCCGTCGAATTCAACAGAGGTGTCGCCATGGATCCCGATTCGCAAGGCCCCAAGGGCAAAGCCGTCACCGACGTGAAGGCGCCTGCCATGGGCAGGGCTCCCGCAAAGGGACGCTCGGTTACGAGCCAAGTATCGCTTTTCGAAAGGGTGCCCGATTGGGCGCGTCTTTCCTGGCCGGACATCGCGGCCATCCTCTCCGGAGTGGTCTCGAGCCTCTCCAAACTCATGGGCGGCGGCATCGTCGCCTTCTACGCGGGCTGCCAGCTCGGCGGCGTCACCGTCGCCATCACGTTCGCGCTTTCCTTCGTTCTCACGTACTTCGTCGGCAAGATCTGCTTTCGCGAGGGCCTTCCCAACAACGTCGTCTCCCGTTACTACATCTTTGGCAAGAATGGATCTGCCGTCGGTTCGCTCATCTGGATATTCGTCCTAGTGGGCGTGTTGGCCGTGGGTACCGTGCAGCTAGGAAACGCCATCCTGTTCGCCTTTGGTTGGGAGGGCGATCTTGCCCGCTGGGCGCTCTTCATCGGCATCTCGTGCGTCTGGGTGCTCATGGCGCTGTTCGGCACCAAGGTCATCGCCCGCATGAACGCCGTATTCGTCGTTGCGCTCTTCTGCGTCATGGGCTATGTGGTCTACCTCATCGCCGCTGACGGCCAGCTCGTCGATGCCGCAACCCACGGCATCATGATTCCCGGAGTGGAACCCCTCGAAGGCTTTGCCTACTCCGTCAACTACGCCATCATGACAAGCGGTCTGCTCGCGCTGTTCGCGGCGGACTTCACGCGCTTCGCCAAGAAGGAGCGTGATATCGTGCCCATTTCGCTCACGGGTACCATATTCGCCATCATCACGTACATATTCGGCGCACTCATCGTCTACTACGGCTTCGAACAGTCGTTTGCGTATTTCAGCGCCCAGGGCATGGATGCCACGCTAGCCGCTAACGCAGCGGTCACCAATCCCGGCGTCTCACTCGTGCTCGCCTCTGGTGGCATCGGCCTTGCCATCATCTGCCTGTCGCAGATGAAGGTGGAGACCTCGAACTCGATCGGCGGCGCCAATGCCGTCTCCAACCTCTTCGACTCGCTCTTTGGAAGAAAGCTCGCCTGGCCCGTGGCCGTCATCATCGCCAACGCCATCGGCCTTGCCTTCATATTGGGAAACATTCTCGACCAGGTCAACGCCTTCATGAGCTATGGGTCGATTCTCACGAGCTCGTGGTGCATCCTGCTCATCACCGACTACTACATCGTGCGCGGCAAGATGGGCATCGGCGCACAGGGCATCGACCTGGGCGCACGGGAACACACGGTCAACTGGCGCGGCGTGGGAACGCTCATCGTCGTCTCGGTCGTGGCAAGCGTGTTGTATGCCACGAACATCCTGCAGATACCGTTTCTGCTGGTGGCACCCGCATCCATGGTCATCTACATCCTGGTGAGCTGGCTTTGCCGCGACAAGGTGCGCTCGGGCAAGATCGCCTAAGACGACGGCAGGAGCACCCGCCGGCATTCGCGGCAGGTCAGTAGGTAGTAGATGCCGAGCAACGCGGCAGTGCCGCCGATGACCGCCGCCACGATCACCACATAGGACGAGCTTCCCAGCACCAGGGCGAGAAAGCCCACGAGCGCCAGCCCGAAGCAATCGTGCACCATGGCGAACGAGAACGGCGCCGCGAAGTAGACGCCCACCTGGGTTCGTATGGCGCCCCGCATCATCTTGGGGTCGCAGCCAAGATCGGCGAGTAGCGCGAAACGACCGGCGCTATCGACGGCGTCGGCAAGCTGCTGCAAAGCCAGCACCGCAGCCGCCGCCACGAGAAAGGTGACGCCGTAGAAGATCCCGACGTAGCCGATGGGCGCCAGCGCGGTGGCGTTGTCGATGCCCGTAGGTCCCCGCATTCCCACGCTGAAGGCCAGGCCGGCCACCATCATGCACGTGGCAACGGCGATGAGGACGCAGGTGCAGGCCATGGCGTTCGAACTCGACGAGACGCGGCTCTCGACCTGGCGGATGACGAAGAAGCGCAGACCCGAGAGATAGCGGGCGGGCTTGCGCCGGGCACGGGACGGCCAGGTGGTGGCGAAGAAGCGAAACAGGACGGCGGTGGCGAGCACGGCCAGGATGCCCAGCGGCAGTATCCAGACGACGAAGAAGACGGGCTGTAGGATGCACGATCCCCACACGACGGTCAGCACGACGAAGGCGAAAGCGAGTTGCACGGCCGTTGGCAGACGTCGGATGCCCTTGGGGCTATCGGGTGTCGAGTTCGCGCGCAGTAGCTCTATGAACGGTCGCCTGCCCACGTCGCGAATGCCGAGGAGCGTCGCCAGGACCATGATCGCGAGAAAGCAGCCCGCGGTCCAGCAAAGGGCGTCAGACGAGAACGTGAAGACGAGCTTGTACGGGACGTCGAAGACGAAGGCGGCGACGAAGCCGGAGAGCGGCGATATCACGACCGCTACCAATACGCCGATGACCAGGGCAAGGAAGCCGACGATGCAGCCCTCGTAGGCGAGGATGCGCGCGATGGAAGATGCGGGCATACCCAGGATCTCGTAGAGCGCGAACTCACGGGAGCGACGGCGCAGGATGAAGCGGTTCGCATAGACGATGAGGAACGCGAACACGATGACGGAGAACACCGAAAACGCCTGCATGACGCCATTGGCGGAATCGTACACGCCCCTTTGCTGTTCGCTCAGGTCCAAGGCGAGGAGATAGTCGGTCGACGCCGTGAACGAATACAGAAGACACGCGGCAAAGGCCAATGTCATGAAGTAGATCGAGTAATCCCCGAACGAGCGCTTGATGTTCCCGATGGCAATCTTTGCGTACACGGACGCACTCCCTCCTCTTGAGTCATGCCCATCCTAGGGGCCGAGGAGAGGAGCTGCCATCGAGTCGCCTTACCGCACGCGAACACTTTCGTAAGGTTCGTGTTGACGGAGACCGAATGAGAGATCTGCATGGAACAGTCTTCTCGCCAGCCACCTCACCTTACGCAACTGGCGATGATGCGGGCGGCCTCGCGGGCCGATTCGGCGTCCAGCCCGCCGTACTGGATGGCAAAACGCGCGTCATCGTGAGACGGTAGCGAAGCGATTGCATAATCGTCCATGGGCGAAAGCCGCACTCCCCGCTCGAGTGCGGCGGCGGTGATCCGGTCCTCGTCGGCACCCTCTATCGAGAGCACGAAATGCAGCCCCGAGTCGGCCTGCTCGACGCGCACGCGGCCCGACGGGGCAAGCCGCACCATCTCGTCAACGAAGGCGTCGCGCACGTCACGCTGCGCCTTGCGGTAGCGGTTCACATGGCGCTCGTAATCGCCCGTCTCGATCATGCGCGCGAGCGCGATCTGGTCGATGACGCTCACGGTGTTCGCGTAGAAGCCGACGCGTTCCTCCCACGCCTCTGCCAGCCTAGGCGGCAGGACCATGAAGGCCATGCGAAGCGCCGGGCCCAGGCTCTTGGAGAACGTGTTGGTGTATATGACGTGACCTGCCACGTCAATGGACGCGAGGCTTGCCACCGGGCGACCCGCCATGCGAAACGGCGCATCGTAGTCATCCTCGACGATATAACGCCCCTCGGTCTCGCTTGCCCACGCAAGCAGCTCGTAGCGACGACGTATGCTTGTCACGATACCCGTCGGGAACTGATGTGACGGCATGACGTGAACGAGACTTGCATCGCTTGCCTGAAGACCCTCCATGGACATGCCTTCGTCATCGAGCCCGATGGGGCACACGGGCAATCCCGCCGACTCGTAGATTTGCACCAGACGCGGATAGCCGGGATTCTCGAGCGCCACCGAGCCCCTGGGCCGCAGGAGCTGCACGAGCGCGGCATCGAGGAGCTGCGAGCCGGCACCGACGACGATGCGCTCGGGATCGGCTTCGAGGCCCCTTGTCTCGTGGAGTCTACGTGCGATGGCGCGACGCAGGCGCAAGGTGCCCTTGGGAGCTTGGGGACCGTAAAGCTCCTCGTCGGATTCGACCGACAGGACACGTCGCAGGGCCTTTCCCCACACGCGCGAGACCATGGCAGGGTCGACATCGACACGTGAGAGGTCTAAGGCAAATGATGCCGGGGCACTTTTGGGACAAAGGGACAGGTCATTTGTCCCATTATTCGTTAGCGATTGTTGGCAGTGGGACAAATGACCTGTCCCTTTGTCCCACTCTCTCATGCTCACGTTGCGAAACGATAGCTCGGAGACATAGTATCCGCTGCGGGGTCTCGTGTAGCAGTAGCCCTCCGTCACGAGCTGCGCGTAGGCATTCTCCACGGTAATGAGACTCACGCCGAGATGCTGGGCAAACGCGCGCTTGGAAGGCAGCTTCTCGTGGGATGCAAGCGTGCCGGCCTCGATATCGCGCCTAATCGAGCGATAGACGAATTCGTAGAGACTCAGTTCCCCGCGACTCTCCAAATCGTAATCCAGCATCAGTACCTCCGTAATGGAACAAGTGGACAGGTCGTTTGTCCCATTACCGAATGGCACCTGTTGCTAATGGGACAAACGACCTGCCCACTTGTCCCACCCATGCCCGCTTTCTCTGAGCATAATCTGGTCATATCAATTTCGCAAGAAATGGTTATACAAACATGTTCAGATTACGTCTAGGCTTCGAGCCGTCAATACTCGAATCGACGGACGTGGAGGCAAGACATGGCAGAGACGACGAGGGAAGAACGCGCCAAGCTTAACCGGGAGCTGGCACAGATGCTCAAGGGCGGTGTCATCATGGACGTGACCACCCCCGACCAGGCACGTATCGCCGAGGAAGCGGGTGCGTGCGCGGTCATGGCTCTCGAGCGCATCCCGGCAGACATACGCGCGGCCGGCGGCGTGAGCCGCATGAGCGACCCGGCGATGATCCGCGGCATCCAGCAAGCCGTGAGCATCCCCGTCATGGCGAAGTGCCGCATCGGACACTTCGTCGAAGCCCAGGTACTCGAAGCCATCGAAATAGACTACATCGACGAGTCCGAGGTACTGAGTCCGGCTGACGACATCTACCATATCGACAAGACGGCGTTTTCCGTGCCCTTCGTATGCGGTGCGCGCAACCTTGGCGAGGCACTGCGCCGCATCGCCGAGGGCGCGTCGATGATCCGCACCAAGGGCGAGCCAGGCACGGGAGACATCGTGCAGGCAGTGAGCCACATGCGCCTCATCAACGGCGAGATCCGCAACGTCACCGCCCTGCGCGAAGACGAGCTCTTCGAGGAGACGAAGCGCCTCGAGGTCCCCATCGACCTGCTGCGCTACGTGCACGAGCATGGCAAACTGCCCGTCGTCAACTTCGCTGCCGGCGGCGTGGCGACACCGGCCGACGCGGCGCTCATGATGCAGCTCGGCGC
>JABLTO010189126.1_pt1 | contig 40135 bp, 41 predicted proteins | sample 7160091 | NCBI WGS metagenome assembly JABLTO01 (sample SAMN14651225, study PRJNA627086) | human gut metagenome | isolation source: feces | host: Homo sapiens
TGCGATGACAAACTTTCAGTACCCCTTCTAGGGGTCAGCATGTACTGTCCCCTCGGGGGGCTGAGCAAACCACTAGTTTACTAGTGGTTTTGATTGGCGCTTTTAGCTTGAATAAACCACTGGTTCTACCAGTGGTGGGTAAAAACACTATAGTAAATAAAAACCTCGCTGTTATAATAGAGATGGTTTGGCGACCGCATCACTAAAAATAACAAGAGGTTTTTAGACAATGAAGAATGAGATCAAACATACGGCACATTCCAGTTATCGATGTGAGTATCACATCGTCTTCGGGCCGAAGTACAGAAGAAAAGAAATCTACGGAAAATTGAGAAAAGACATAGGAGAGATACTTAGAAAATTATGCGAAGAGAAGGGTGTAGAAATCATCGAAGCAAAAGCGTGCCCCGAGCATATTCACATGCTGGTAAGTATCCCACCGCATTTGAGTGTAGCACAGTTCATGGGATTTCTCAAGAGTAAAAGTGCATTGATGATATTTGACAGACACGCAAATTTAAAATACAAATATGGCAGAAGAAACTTCTGGAGTAGAGGATATTTTGTCGATACAGTAGGAAAAAATGAACGTGTAATCCAGGAATACATCAAAAATCAGCTGGAAAGAGATTATGTTCAGGATCAAGTATCACTCAAAGAATATATAGACCCGTTTACGGGTAACAAGTGTAAGTAGGCAAAAAAACAGCCACTTTATAGTGGCTGCCTGAAAATAGTGATGCGATAGCAAACCCTCAGTGCCCCTTAGAGGGGCCAGCAGGTAGTTGGCCCTTCTAGGGCCTGAGCAAACCACTAGTTTACTAGTGGTTTTGATTGTGTGGGAAAAAGAATCCTTTTATAGGAAAAGAATCTGTGTTATACTGATAAAACAGATGAGAGCTTTCTGCTTTTTGTATTTGTAGCGGTGATACCGAAATTTTGGCCATATTGTTTGGAAAAATAGAAGAAACAGATCCCTGAAAGCCAGGGGAATAGATGGGGAAAAGGAGAGACCAAAATGGCAAAAGGAGATTTATTTTCCACCGTTCTGCGTGGATTTCATAAGGAACAGGTATCTCAATATTTAAATGATTTGATCCGAAAGTATGAGCGGGAAAAGGAAGAACTAAACAAAAAGTACGAGGGAATCAGCCCGAATGTGGTTCAGGAACTGCGGCAGGAAAATGACCGGCTTCGCCGGGAACTGGAACAGGAAAAAACGCGCAATGCAGAATTGGAACAGCAAAAAGGGAAGATTTCTCCGGATCATCAGGAGGACCAGGATTTAGAAAAGCTGCGGCTTTTGGCCGGCCAGATCAAATCCCGGATGGAAGAGGCCCGGCAGATGGAACAGGCTGCACGCCGGGAAAGCGAACGGATCATTGCCGCGGCAAGAATGGAAGGACAGACAATTCTCAATAAAGCGAAGAAAGCGGGAAGCGAAGGAGAATCTGCGCTGGAGCGCCGCCGTCGGGAATTAGAGAGGGAAAAGGAACAGGTTTTAAAAGAGAAAAGCGTGGCGGCGGATCTGTTGAAACAGGCACAAAAGGATGCCGAGGACTTGCGTGCTGCGGCACACAGAGAACAGGAAGAGATGCGGAAAACAGCACAGCAGCAATCGGAGGAACTTCTCCAAAAGGCCAGGACAGAAGCGGCAGAAATTCTTCAGCAGGCGAAAGCAGAGAAAGTGCGGCAGATGGAACAGATGCGGGATGAAATGATAGAGGCGAAGCGGCAGTTGGGCAGTATGGCGGGGAGAATTGGAAATCTGTCGCAGGAGCTGGAACGTTTTGGCGTTTTGCTGGCACAGCAAAATGAGAGCGGATCAAAAGAAAAAGCATAGACTTGTAAGAAAAATGCGTTTTTTACAAAATTCAAACATAAATTTGACCTGTGCCGGAACAATAAATGTTAGCATAACAGCGGAAAAGACCGTTGAAATTTCCGTCCCTTTTTGGGGAGGATAGGAGGAATAGGATGCCTGCGATGTATGCGCACGATACCTTTGGCAGAAAAGTAGCCACAAAATTACCGCTCTCGGTAAAACAGCCGATTTTGCAGTATCCCCAGATGTTTCGGGTAGGATTGCAGGGGCCGGATGTATTATTTTTTTACAATCCGTTTACGGAACATCCGATCGGCAACGTGGGAAGATCCCTGCATAAAAAAACAGCGCGATCCTTTTTGGAAAATGCTCGGGAAATTTGGAAAGCCGGTGGGGAAAAGGTTTCGCAGCTTTCTTATTTGATGGGCTTTTTGTGCCATTTTATGCTGGACAGCGCCTGCCATCCGTATATCGACAACCAGATTGAAAAGATCGGCGTGGGGCATATTGCCATCGAAACGGAATTCGAACGGCTTTTGCTGCTGTTGGATGGAAAAGACCCGGTCTCTTTCCCCGTTGGGTACTGTATGCCGACTGATGAAGATTTGGCGCAGGGAATCGCTCCGTTTTATCCTGGTGTTTCAGTACGGGATATGAGCAGAAGTATCCGCGCCATGCGGCGCTATAAAAATTTGTTGGTGATGCCAAATCAGCTGTTGCGTGAGACGGCCAAAAAAGGCCTTCATCTGGTGGGACAGTATAACGCGATTACACAGCATGTGATCGAGCCGGACCCGGACCTGCGGTGCCGGATAACCTGTGAGCATCTGTTGGCTTTGTATCGGCGGACGGTTCCACAGGCAGTTTTGCAGGAAAAGGCTTTTGTAAATGCTATGGCGAATGGCGAGGATTTTGACGAACGTTTGAACCGGAATTTTGAATGAGGAAGAAGATATGACAAAAGAAAAACTGACCAAACTGGAAAAATACTGGATTTTATATGATGTAGCCAATTCCGCATTTATTTTGCTGGTAGCCACCATTGTTCCCATTTACTTCAACAGTCTGGCAGAAGCGGCGGGAATTTCCGAAGTGGATTATCTGGCCTATTGGGGGTATGCCGCTTCGGTGGCGACATTGGTTGTAGCGCTGATTGGGCCGGTTTTTGGTACAATGGCAGATATGAAAAACTTTAAAAAGCCAATTTTCACCATTAGCATGATGGTTGGCGTACTCGGCTGTGCGGCGTTGTCCTTTCCCACTTCCTGGGTGGTCTTTTTGGCGGTGTTTGTCATTGCCAAGGTGGGCTTTTCTACCAGCCTGATTTTTTATGATTCCATGCTGTCTGACGTAACAAAGCCAGAGCGGATGGATGAGGTATCTTCCCATGGCTATGCCTGGGGTTACATAGGCAGCTGCGTGCCGTTTCTGATTAGCCTTGGCATTGTTCTTGGCAATGAGGCGCTGGGGATTTCCATGACGGTGGCAATGGGAATTTCCTTTTTCCTTAACGCTGCATGGTGGCTTGTGTTAACGCTGCCGCTGTTGAGAAATTATAATCAGACTCATTATTCTCCGAAACGGGAACATGCGATACTGGATACGTTTGTTACACTCTGCCGAACGTTTCGGGAAATCAAAAGCCAAAAGCATATTTTTCTGTTTCTGCTGGCTTTCTTTTTCTTTATTGATGGTGTCTATACCATTATTGATATGGCCACAGCGTTCGGCAGCGCTCTGGGGTTTGATTCCACCATGTTGCTGCTTGCGCTTTTGCTCACACAGGTCGTTGCTTTCCCCTTTGCACTGATTTTTGGAAAAGCTGCAAAAAAATATCGAAATGATACGCTGATTAAAATTTGTATTGTAGCGTATACGGCAATCGCTCTGTTTGCCATTCAGTTGGATCAGGTTTGGGAGTTTTGGCTGCTGGCCGGGTGTGTGGGAATGTTTCAGGGCGGAATTCAAGCTCTTTCCCGTTCTTATTTTGCCAAAATCATTCCGCCGGAGAAAGCGGGAGAATATTTCGGACTGTTTGACATCTGCGGAAAGGGCGCTTCCTTTATGGGGACTGCACTGGTAGGATTATTCACGCAGATGACTGGCAGTACGAACTGGGGAATTTCCATTTTGGCACTGATTTTTGTGATTGGATTGGTTTTATTCCACTATGCGGCAAAAGAGAACCCAGCAAGAAAATAAAGTATTTCGAAAAAAAAAACGATTTTTTAGAGAAAGCGGTGCAGTTTTGCACCGCTTTTTTACATCAGTTTGACGAAAAAAATAAAAAATCCTTACAAATCATAGACCGAAGGTATGAGTTGTATTATAATATTCTTAATACATTATGTGATGAATATTTTTACTTTAGGTGGTGAGATCTGCTGGATGCCGGGGGCGGAAGGCGGGAAGACATGAATGAAAGTCAATCAAAGGTTCGTGGGCTGGCTCTTGACCTTGTAGAAGAAGGAAAAGACCTGTCCCTGTGGGAGCAGAAGGTACAAAAAAAGAAAAAGCCTCTGCCGGAGGGCGTTACTAACAAAATGATGTACTCGGATGTTATCCGAATTGCTTGGCCTTCCATGGTAGAGCTTTTGCTGACTCAGCTGGCGTCTATGGTGGATTTAATGATGGTGGGGCAGCTGGGCGCTTGGGCTCTTACCTCCGTTGGGCTGACGACTCAGCCAAAGTTTTTGTTTATGACCATATTTCAGGCAATGAACGTGGGCGCGACGGCAATGGTTGCCCGCTATAAAGGCGCGGGGCGCCCGGATAAGGCTAATTTAGTGATGCGCCAAGCGCTGATGATGACCTTTTTAGGCGCGATAGCGATGTCATTTATCGGGTATTTTACATCAGAGTGGATGGTTCAATTTATGGGTGCGGCCGATGCGGAAAGTTTAGCGGGCGGAACAATCTATCTGCAAATTCAGATGATTGGATTTTTGCCAATGGCTCTGACCACGGTTATTACCGCTGTTTTGCGTGGAGTTGGAGACTCGAGAACGGCCATGATTTACAACGTTGTGGCCAATGTGGTGAATGTGATTCTCAATTATTTTCTGATTTATGGGCATATGGGATTCCCAGCTATGGGAGTTGCAGGCGCCTCTTTGGCCACGATTCTGGGCCAGCTGGTAGCTATGGTAATGGCTTTTTACGCGGTAATGCGTCATGGCAGCGGCTATCTGCATCTGAATTTGCGAGACGGTTTTCTGCCGGATAAAGAATCTATTGCGGCTATATTCAAGGTAGGTTTTCCCGCGATGGTGGAACAGCTGGTCATGCGCGCTGGCATGATTATCTATTCCAAAACGGTAGCTTCTTTGGGAACGATTGCGTTTGCGACCCATCAGGTATGCATGAACATACAGGCGTTGTCTTTCATGAATGGCCAGGCATTCGGCGTTTCCGCCACTTCTCTGGTTGGCCAGTGTTTGGGAAAACGCCGACCGGATATGGCAGAGGAGTACAGCCGGCGAACCCGCCGGGTGGGTATGATTGTTTCCTTCTGTCTGGCGGCTTGCTTTGTACTGTTTTCCCATCAGATTGTCGCTTTGTATAACGACGAGCCGGAAATTGTGTCTCTGGGCGGTACCATTTTGATGTTTATCGCTTTCATCCAGCCGTTTCAGGCCTCTCAGTTTATTCTGGCAGGTGTACTGCGCGGTGCCGGAGATACGCGGGCAACTGCGGTTATTACTTTTATGACAGTACTGCTGGTGCGTCCCGGATTGGCACTTTTGATGATCCATGTATTCCATTGGGGCTTGCCGGGCGCTTGGGTGGCTTTGGCGGCAGATCAGCTGCTCCGATCTTTGCTGGTGTGGCTGCGGTACAGTACCGGGAAATGGAAAACAATCAAGGTTTAACAGTGGCTCCTTTCCATATAGCCTTAAAAAAGAGACGGTTGACCCGTCTCTTTTTTATAGGTAAAAGGATGGCAGCGGGACAGGAAAAAAGAAAAAGCTTTTCCAGAATTTTCGCATTGTGCCAAAAATAGAAAAGCTTTATTCATGATTTGTTCACAAGGGGGCGATACAATACCTATTGACAAAAAGGAAACAAGGCGTTATATTCGAATAGTTAGATTATCAAACTAATTTTCTGGGGGAACGAGTATGGACGCTTTTGCGATAGCTTTAAATGAGGTGCTGGTAGATACTTATCACAATATCCTGCGTGTTGAGGAGAAAGCACTGAAAAAAAGCGGGCGAATTCATCTCTCCATCAAGGAAATGCATTTGATTGAAGCAGTTGGAAAGGGAGAGGACGAGGGTCGGACGGTCAGCGAGATTGCCGATGCTATGAATATCACTCGTCCGACAGCTACCGTCGCGATCAATAAACTGGAGAAAAGAGGTTATTTGGAAAAAAAAGCTGGCAATGAAGATGGCAGAACAGTTCGCGTTACTTTGACCCGGAGTGGGAAACGAATCGACCATTTTCACAGGTTGTACCATTATAATATGGTTACAAAGATTGCCGAGGGTTTGACCGACACGGAAAAGGACAGCCTTTTTCAGGGAATCCGAAAGCTGAATGAATTTTTGAAAGAAAGTCTGGGAGAGAAAAAATGAGTTTTTGCGTATTGGGTACGGGAAGTTATGCTCCGCCAAAAGTTGTGACCAACGACGATCTAGCTTCCTTTTTAGAGACTTCTGACGAATGGATTCGGGAACGTACCGGCATTCGTCAGCGCCATGTCTGTGAAAAAGAATCGGCCTGCGATCTGGCGTATCAGGCCGCGCTGGCCGCTTTGGAACAAAGTGGGGTAAAAGCTGAAGAACTGGATATGATTCTCTGTGCGACAATCAGTTCTGATTTTTCCACCCCTTCCATGGCCTGTGTCGTGCAGAAAAGGCTGGGCGCTTCCTGTCCGGCTATGGACATCAGCGCGGCGTGTTCGGGCTTTTTGTTTTTGCTGGATACTGCGGCGGGCTTTTTTGCCCGGGGACGGGTAAAGAAGATGCTGGTGATTGGCGCAGAGCGGATCAGCCGTCTGTTGGATTGGGATGACAGGAGTACCTGCGTGATTTTTGGCGATGGAGCCGGCGCTATGGTGCTTGGAGAAGGGGAAAATTATCTTGTCTCTCAACTGTCATCGAAAGGGGATGACGAAGTCATCCGCACGCCGGTATTTGAAGGGAAATCTCCTTTTAACAAAAGAGAACAAGAAAACCCCTATATCCATATGAAAGGACAGGAAACTTTCCGATTTGCTGTTACGGCTATGACGCACGATTTGAAAAATCTCATTGCCCAAGCGGGCTTTTCTGAGGGAGATATTGACTGGGTGGTGCCCCATCAGGCCAATATCCGGATTATCGACGCGGCGAAAAAACGACTGAATATCCCGCCGGAGCGGTTCTGCGTCAATATCGACCGGTATGGCAATACTTCGGCTGCCAGCATTCCGATGATGATGGATGAACTCAACCGTTCCGGTAAGCTCAAACGGGGTGATCTGATGGCACTTTGTGCATTTGGCGGAGGGCTTTCCAGCGCCGCATGTATTCTTCGCTGGTAAGACCGGGTATCTGGTTTTCCATATATTTTAAAAATAAAATTTTGGAGGAAATCGAAATGATTTTTGAAAAATTAGTTGCCGTTCTGGCAGACCATGTAGACTGTGATCCTTCTTCTGTGACAATGGACACCACCTTTGAAGAGCTGGGCGTGGATTCGTTGGACACTGTCGATATGGTAATGGAACTGGAAGAAGAGCTGGGTATCGAGTTGGAATTGGATGAAAAAATTTCCACCGTCGGAGAAATGGTCAAACTGGTGGAAGAAAAAATGGGCGAGAAGGAATAAGCGATGATCAAGACACCAATTTGCGAAATGCTGGGAATTGAATATCCAATTTTTCAGGGCGGTATGGCCTGGATTGCTGACGGTCGTTTGGCTGCAGCGGTATCGGAGGGTGGCGGACTGGGGATTATCTCCGCCATGAATGCCGGGACCGACTATTTAAAAAGGGAAATTGATATTTGCCGCAGCTTGACGAAAAAGCCCTTCGGCGTGAATGTTATGCTGATGAGTCCCCATGTGGAGGAAGTAGCAAAGCTGCTGGCGGAGGAAAAAGTGCCGGTCATTACTACCGGCGCAGGAAATCCCGGTAAGTATATGAAGCTGTGGCAATCTGCCGGCATCCGAGTGATTCCGGTAGTGGCATCGGTCGCGATGGCCAAGCTGGTGACTCGGCAGGGCGCTTGCGCGGTGATTGCCGAAGGCGGTGAATCCGGCGGGCACGTGGGGGATTTGACCACAATGGCGCTGCTACCGCAGGTATGCGATGCAACGCCGCTGCCGGTAATCGGCGCCGGCGGTATTGCCGACGGACGCGGCGTGGCGGCAGCTTTTATGCTGGGTGCGGTTGGCGTACAGCTGGGAACCCGTTTTCTGGTTGCGGAGGAATGCGGCGTACATCCGGTCTATAAAAATAAGATCCTCAAGGCAAAAGATATCGATACAATCGCCACAGGTAAACGGTTGGGCCATCCAGTGCGCTGCTTGAAAAACCCCTACTCCCGAGAATATTTCCGCAAAGAGTACGATGGCAGCGTATCGGATGAAGAACTGGAGGCTTTGGGCGTCGGCGCGCTGCGGAAGGCCGCGGTAGAAGGCGACGAGCAAAATGGCTGCTTCCTCGCAGGGCAGGTGGCCGCCATGGTAAAAAAAGAGCAGCCTGCCGCTGAGATGATCCGCGAGATTTTTACAGAAGCGGAAGAAGTATTGAATGGAGCGAAAAAATGGGTAAGATAGCGTTTGTTTTCTCCGGTCAGGGTGCTCAGTACAGCGGTATGGGCCGGGAGCTGGCGGAACAGTCTACTGCCGCAGCCTCGGTGTTTGCCTTGGCCGACCAAATCCGTTCGGATACGTCGAAGCAATGTTTTTTCGGTTCAAAAGAGGAGTTGACCGAGACTAGAAATACCCAGCCCTGCCTGTTCTGTGTAGATTTGGCGGCGGCATTGGCATTGGAAGAGGCAGGCGTTCGGGCTGATGGGGCTGCTGGTTTTTCCTTGGGGGAAATGGCGGCTTTGACTTTTGGCGGCATATTGGAACAGTCTGCCGGTTTTTCTCTGGTTTGCCGCAGAGCCATTTTGATGGATGAAGCAGCGAAACAGTCAGACAGCGCTATGGCGGCGGTTTTGAAATTGAATCATGAAACAGTGGAATCGCTGTGCGGACGTTTTAAACAGCTGTATCCGGTGAATTACAACTGTCCGGGACAGTTGGTGGTAGCAGGGCTTCGGTCCGAAATCGAGGCGCTGAAGCCGATGGTGAAAGAGGCCGGAGGCCGTATGGTTCCGTTGGCGGTCAGCGGAGGATTTCATTCTCCGTTCATGTCCGGCGCGGCAGAAGCGTTTGCCAGGGTGCTGGATGCGACTTTCTTTTTGCCCGGCAGGATGCCTGTTTATGCTAATCTGACGGCAAAACCTTACGAAGCAGGAAAAGAAAAAAGCCTTTTGGCAAAGCAGATGGAAAATCCGGTTCGATGGGAGCAAACGCTGCGGAATATGGCGGTAGACGGTTTTGATATTTTTATTGAGGTGGGGCCCGGTAAAACGCTCAGCGGCCTTGTGGCCAAAACGCTGCCGGAAGCTAAAATTTATCATGTCGAGGATGCAGAAACGTTAAAAACAACGGCAAAGGCGGTGTTGGAACAATGATGCTGCAAGGAAAAACAGCCCTGATCACTGGCGCCGGCCGTGGGATTGGCCGGGCGATCGCGTTGGCTTTTGCTAGGGAAGGCGCCAACGTGGCGGTCATTTATGCGGGAAGCAAGCAGGCAGCGGAAGAAGTCTGTCAGCAGGCGGCAGCATATGGCGTGCAGGCCCGGGCATATCAGTGTGACGTGGCAGATTTTGATCGGGTGAAAGAAACTGTTCAGAACGTCCAAAAAGATTTGGGCGGTGTGGATATCCTGGTCAACAACGCCGGGATTACCCGGGATGGACTGGTTTATACCATGAAAGAATCGGATTTTGACGCGGTATTGGACACGAATCTGAAGGGTGCGTTTCATTTGATTAAACATTGCTACCCGATTTTTGTCAAAAAACGCGCAGGCAAAATTATTAATATCTCATCGGTGTCCGGCCTGATGGGAAATGGCGGACAGGCAAACTATTCCGCGTCCAAGGCGGGATTGATTGGTTTGACCAAATCGGTAGCACGGGAATTGGCAGGCCGCGGGGTCTGCTGCAATGCCATTGCTCCCGGATTTATTGATACGGATATGACAGCCAAAATCGACAAGGAAGGCAATCAGCTTGCGGGAATGATTCCATTAAAGCGGATGGGACAGCCGGAAGATGTGGCAAACTTGGCGGTATTTTTGGCTGGAAACGGCTCTGACTATATCACCGGTGAGGTGATCCGGGTCGACGGCGGCCTGGCCATGTAGAGAGGAGGATGCAGACATGAGACGTGTAGTGGTAACCGGCCTGGGAGCAGTAACACCGGTAGGGAACGATGTCCCTGCTTTTTGGGAAAACCTTCTGGCCGGTAAAAACGGAATTGGCCCTTTGGATCGGTTTGATACTGGGGAATACAAAGCGAAAGTAGCAGCTCAGGTGAAGGATTTTGATCCGTTTCGTTATATGGAAAAGGGAGAGGCTCGCAAAAGCGATCTGTTCAGTCAGTATGCCATGGCTGCCGCCTGCCAGGCGGTGGAGGACAGCGGGATTTTTGGCAAAGTGGTGCCAGAACGGTTCGGGGTGTACTTCGGCTCTGGTATCGGCGGGCTGATCACCATGTCCAATGAGATGCAGAAACTGCTGGAAAAGGGACCAAAACGGGTGTCTCCTTTCTTTATTCCGATGATGATTGCCAATATGGCGGCGGGCAACATTGCCATCCGGTTTGAGGCAAAAGGCCCCTGCCTGCCGGTGACCACCGCCTGCGCAACCAGCACCAACGAAGTGGGAGAGGCGTTTCACGCCATTCGGACAGGCTATGCGGATGTGATTTTGGCCGGCGGTGCGGAAGCAGCCATCACTCCCATCGGAGTGGCGGGCTTTACCAACTGTATGGCTCTTTCTCTATCTGAAAATCCAGATGAAGCGTCTCTGCCTTTCGACAAACGCCGCAATGGATTTGTGATGGGCGAAGGCGCTGGCGCGTTGATTTTAGAAGAATACGAGCACGCCAAACGGCGCGGCGCACACATTTATGCCGAAGTAACAGGATACGGCTGTACCTGCGACGCATATCATATGACGGCGCCGGCACCAGGCGGAGAAGGGGCGGCTCGGTCGATTCTGCTGGCGCTGGAAGAATCCGGCGGGGCCCAAGGGCAAATTTATGTCAACGCCCATGGAACCGGGACGCCGCTGAATGATAAAACGGAAACGCAGGCGATTAAAACGGCACTGGGAGAAAAAGCGGCGCAGGTTTTGGTCAGTTCCACCAAGTCCATGACCGGCCATATGCTTGGTGCGGCAGGCGCGGTGGAAGCAATCGTATCTGTGCTGGCACTGCATGAGGGCGTAATTCCGCCGACCATCAATTTGTACGACCCAGATCCGGATTGCGATTTGGACTATGTGCCCAATCAAGCAAGGAAGGTGCAGGTACAAACAGCGCTGTCCACTTCCCTGGGATTTGGCGGGCATAACGCCTGCATTGCATTCAAACGGATGGAGGAATAGCAGGATGGATATGAAAGCGATCCGCGCATTGGCGGAAATCATGAAAGCAAACGATCTGACTCAGGTGGAAATCACAGAAGAGGGAAAAACCATCCGAATGAAACGGGAAATAGCCGCTGTCCCGGTCCCGGCCCAGACCCCATTTGCGCCGGTGATGCCAGCGCCTGCTGCTGTACCGGTATCCGAAGTTTTCCACGAGACACCGCAGCAGGGCGTGGTCATTGAAAGCCCGATGGTGGGGATGTATTACGCATCGCCAACGCCCGGTGCAGAACCTTTTGTGAAAACTGGCAGCTGTGTAAAAAAAGGTGATGTGCTGTGCATCATCGAAGCGATGAAAACCATGAACGAGATTACTGCCGATTGCGACGGGCAGATTCTGCAAATTTATGCCGGCAACGGCCAACTGGTGGAAGTGGGCCAGCGGCTGTTCTTAGTGGGGGAAGCACAATGAACAAAGAAGAAATCATGAAAATTCTGCCTCATCGGGACAATATGTTATTGGTGGAGCAGGCACAGGTTGTCGACGGTGTGGCGCATGGAAGATACACAGTGCGCGGAGACGAGTGGTTCTTGCAGGGACACTTTCCTGGCAATCCGGTGGTTCCGGGGGTCATTTTGTGCGAAATGATGGCCCAGGCCACCTGCGTACTGCTGTCTGAATCACTGCCGGAGGGATCCACCCCGTATTTTACCAGTCTGGATAAGGTGAAATTTAAAAATCCGGTTCGGCCCGGTGATACGCTGGAAACCGAGTGTGTGATTACCAAATCGAAAGGCCCGTTTTATTTTGCCAGCGGAAAAGGCTATGTAAACGGAAAATTATCCGTGAGCGGGGATTTTTCTTTTGCTGTTGTGAGGAAGTGAGCCATTGTTTTCGAAAATTTTAATCGCAAATCGCGGAGAGATTGCGGTCCGCATTATCCGCGCCTGTAAGGAAATGGGTATTGCCACAGTGGCGGTGCATTCCCAGGCTGATAAAGAATCGCTGCACGTATCTCTGGCAGATGAAAGTGTGTGCGTGGGCAAGGCATTGCCGGGCGAAAGTTATCTGCGCCAAAAAGATATCATTACGGCGGCGCTTTTAACCGGTGCTCAGGCCGTTCATCCCGGATATGGATTTTTGGCGGAAAATGCTGATTTTGCCCGCCTGTGTGAAAAAAACGGGTTGGTATTCATCGGCCCCAGCGCAGATGTGATTTCCCAAATGGGAGATAAAGATGCAGCACGGCGACTGATGAAAAATGCCGGCGTCCCCACTGTTCCCGGCACTGATATCCTCATTTCTCCCACTCAGGCGGCCAAAGAAGCAAACAGGATCGGGTATCCGGTTTTGATCAAAGCCCGTGCGGGCGGCGGCGGAAAAGGTATCCGGCTGGTAAACGGCCCAGATGAATTGGAGAACGCGTTTTTAACTGCGTCGGAAGAGGCGAAGAATGCCTTTGGCGACGGCGGCGTATACATGGAAAAATACCTTTCTCCGGTCAAGCATATTGAGGTGCAGCTGCTGGCTGACGAGGGTGGTAGCGTAGTCTGTCTGGGAGAGCGGGAATGTTCCATCCAAAAGAGGAACCAAAAGCTTTTGGAAGAGGCGCCTTCTCCGGCGATTTCCCTGGCTCTGCGGGAAAAAATGTGCGAAGCGGCGGCGAAAGCGGCAAAAGCCGCAGGCTATACCAACGCGGGGACAGTGGAGTTTTTGCTGGATGATGAAGGCAATTTTTATTTTATGGAAATGAACACCCGGCTGCAGGTGGAGCATCCGGTTAGCGAATATGTGTCGGGCGTGGATATTGTCAAATGGCAGATCCGGATTGCCTGTGGGGTTCTTTTAAATTTCAAACAGAAGGATGTCCGGATTACCGGAGCTGCCATTGAGTGTCGCATTAACGCCAAAGGCGGCGGTAAGGTGTCATTTTTGCATGTGCCCGGCGGCCCTTGGGTGCGGTTCGATACCTTTTTGTATCAGGGCTATGAGATGCTGCCCTATTATGATTCGATGATGGGCAAGCTGATTGTCTATGCCAAAACCAGGGAGGAGGCCATCCGGAAGATGAATTCCGCTTTATGTGAACTGGTGGTGGAGGGGGTGCCCAATAATTTGGATGAGCAGCTGGAGATTATCAGCGATCCGGATTTTTTGGCCGGAGACTACCATACAGACTTTTTGGCAAAAAGAGGTGAGTAGCTTTTATGCAGCTTCAGGGATTTTTTAAAAAGCCGAAAAACGAATTGGAAAAAGGCGGACGTACACCGGTCAGCGCTGCGGCGGAAATCCATGCGGAACCCGGTGAGATCTGCCCTGCCTGCAAAAAATCGGTGCCGACCAGCGAACTGTGGGAGAATAACCTGGTTTGCAGCTGCGGGTACCATTTTCGAATGAATGCCCGGCAGCGGATCGATTTTATTGCGGATACCGGCAGTTTTTGCGAAATGGACGCAGATCTGCGCGCCAAAGATGTGATCCATTTTCCGGGCTACGATAAAAAGCTCAAACATGCGAGACTGGCTTCCGGCGAAAAGGAGGCTGTTGTCTGCGGCACAGCTGCCATTGGAGGGGAAAACTGCGCTTTATTTGTAATGGAGCCTTCTTTTATGATGGGAAGCATGGGAACCGTTGTGGGAGAAAAGGTCACCCGCTTGTTTGAATATGCAGCCGAGCATTCGCTGCCGGTAGTGGGGTCCACGGTTTCCGGCGGTGCCCGGATGCAGGAAGGGATTTTATCTTTGATGCAGATGGCCAAAACTTCCGGTGCAGTAAAACGCCACAGCGATGCGGGCAATTTGTATATTACCGTTTTGACCGACCCCACCACAGGCGGAGTCACTGCCAGCTTTGCCATGGAAGGGGATATCATTTTGGCAGAACCCGGTGCACTCATCGGATTTGCAGGTCCCCGGGTGATTGAGCAGACCATTCGTAAGAAGCTGCCCGATGGGTTTCAGCGGGCAGAATTTTTGGTGCAGCGGGGGTTTGTGGACCGTATTACGCCGCGAGCCAGCCAAAAAAAGTTGCTGACTAGGCTGCTCATGCTGCACGAAAGGGGATGAGCAAATGAAAACGGCATATGAAAAGGTACAGGCAGCAAGAGCTAAGGGGCGCCCGTCAGGAATCGGGTTTATCAAAGGGATTTTTACCGATTTTATCGAACTGCACGGCGACCGCCGTTTTGCGGAGGATTCAGCTATTGTCGGCGGTATTGCGCGCTTGCGAAACAGGCCTGTAACGGTTATCGCCATGGAGAAGGGCGGTAATACGAAGGAAAAGGTGTTCCGCAATTTCGGCTCGCCCAATCCGGAAGGATACCGGAAAGCGCTGCGCCTGATGCGGCAGGCAGAAAAGTTTCATCGGCCGGTAATCTGCTTTGTGGATACTTCCGGTGCCTTTTGTGGTATTGGCGCAGAAGAACGGGGACAGGGGCAGGCGATTGCGGAAAATCTGATGGAAATGATGGGACTTCGCGTCCCCATTATCGCTGTGCTCATCGGAGAAGGCGGCAGCGGCGGTGCACTGGCGCTGGCTGTGGGCGATGAAGTCTGGATGTTGGAAAATGCTTTTTATTCGGTTATTTCACCGGAGGGATGCGCCAGCATCCTGTGGAAAGACGCCAAAAAAAATAAAGAAGCAGCCGAATGCCTCAAACTTACGGCTGAGGATATGAAGCAGATGAAGGTGATCGAGCGTATCATCCCGGAAGAAGGACTAAGTTTTCCGGAGATTTTTGCCTATTTGGAAGAACTGCTTTGGAAAACTCTGGGGGAGAAAGCTTTGCAAAATCCGGATCAGCTGCTGGCCGCCCGATATGAGCGCTTTCGTAAATATGGCAGAATAGAGTGATTGGACTGGAAAAATAGGCTCTTAAAAACAAATAGGAAGACACGTTTCACAGGCAGAAATTTTCCTGCCTGTGATTTTTTGATTATTTTTCAGAATTTGAAGGTTTTGATCAAAAGAAAAGGATCGCATTTACTGCAAACCTGTTCAAAAATGGGAAAATCTGCGTTCGCAGCACATGAAAAGCCATTTGTACATCACCACAAAATATGGATTTTATAGATTGACAAAACGCCGAAAAAAATATTATAATACTCTACAAAATAGAGACAAAAACCAGCTCTGTGAGAGCTTTTCCGAATCATTTTTCCAAACCCAAGAAGAAAGTGCGAAAGGAATGTCAGCATGGATAAAAAGGCTTTACTGAAAGAATATGTCGCTATTACGCTGGGTACGCTGATTGCAGCGGCCGCTGTTTATTTTTTCCTGATACCCAGTCATGTGACCGTAGGAAGTGCGTCAGGACTAGTGGTTGTGCTTGCTAATTTTCTGCCGTTCCGGATTTCCGTTATGACTTTTGCACTGAATGCTGTTCTGCTCATTTTGGGATTTCTTACAATTGGCCGGGATTTCGGCGGAAAGACGATTTATACTTCTATCCTGCTCCCGTTTTTTATAGGAGTTTTAGAAGAGCTGTTCCCTAATCAGCAGTCTTTGACCGGAGATTCCTTTTTGGATATGCTTGGCTATATTTTTGTGGCCAGCATTGGATTGGCGATTCTTTTTAATCTCAATGCCTCCTCCGGTGGGTTGGATATCATTGCCAAGATATTGAACAAGTATCTGCATATTGATTTGGGAAAGGCTATGACGATTGCCGGTCTGTGTGCCGCGTTAACCTCAGCTTTTGTGTATGATACTAAAATCGTTTTTCTCAGTATCTTGGGTACATATCTGAACGGCATTGTATTAGATCATTTTATTTTGGGCCTTAACACCCGTAAAAGAGTTTGTATCATTTCTGAAAAGCAGGAAGTTTTGCTTCATTTTTTATTGGAAGAATTGCGTTGCGGTGCTACATTGTATGAGGCTACCGGTGCGTATAACCGGCAAAAACGAACAGAAGTAATCACGATTGTCAACCATAGCGAATATTCCAAGTTGTTGAACTGGTTACACCGCGAAGATCCTAATGCTTTTGTAACCGTATATACCGTAGGAGAGATCATTCGTCCGAACCGTTCTTATTCTGCTTAATATAAATAAAATCCAAAAGCCTCCCGAATGAAAAAGGGAGGCTTTTTTATGGTTAAAATCAGCTAGGAAACGCTGAAAATTATTGAAAATTTTTCTCCTACACGGTGTATTCCCTTTGGCTTGCCAATTGTTTTTTCCCTGTTGACGAGATATGTATCGATCAGAAAAAAGGATGCTTGGGCAGATACTATGCCCGTGATTTTGTTTTTTAATTTATTTTGTATCTTGTTGAAAAAGGGATTTTCAAGGGGTTTCATGTGTGATATAATGCATAAAGAATATTTGTATACAATAATACATAACTTGCTATCCAAATTCAGAGGAGGAGTTTAAGATGCGGGAAGAAGATCAGACACCAAAATATAACACAGCGCAAATGTTGGTAAAATGCTTGGAAAAAGAAGGCGTGGAGTACATTTTTGGCATTCCTGGAGAGGAAAACCTTGAGATTATGGAGGCCCTTTCCCATTCTAATATTCGTTTTATCACCACCCGACATGAGCAAGGGGCAGCCTTTATGGCCGACGTTTATGGTCGTTTGACCCATAAGGCCGGTGTTTGTATGTCGACACTGGGCCCTGGCGCTACCAATCTGGTTACCGGTGTGGCTGATGCTACCAGCGACGGCGCCCCGCTGGTAGCAATCACCGGGCAAGTAGGGACAGAGAGAATGCATTTGACTTCCCATCAGTTTTTGGATCTTTGCAAAATGTTTGAACCGATCACCAAACGTACCAAACAAATCGTTCTTCCGGATACCGTTAGCGAAATTGTAAGAATTGCTTTTAAATATGCAGAAAGCGAAAAGCCCGGCGCCTGCCACATTGATTTGCCGGTCAATGTTTCTAAAATGTCCGTTAGCTCAGGGGAGGAGCCGCTGGAAAAACAGACAGCGACGATTGAAATTCCAGATTCACAATGCGTCAAAGATGCGGTTATCCGGTTGATGATGGCGAAAAACCCGGTTATTCTGGCGGGTAGCAGCGCTGTCCGAAACAGTGCCAGCAAGGCGATGGTGGAATTTGTAAATAAACTGCATATTCCTGTTATTCATACTATGATGGCCAAGGGGATCATCCCATTCGATAATCCCTATTGTTTGTGGACCATTGGTATCCCGCAAAAGGATTATGCCAACAAAGTGTTGGAAAACGCCGATCTGATCTTGTCAGTAGGCTATGATATTGTAGAATACGCACCGGCAAAGTGGAACAGCGACCAGCATAAAAACATTATCCATATTGATGCCAGACCCGCCCACATTAACAAGCTGTATCAGCCATCGGTAGAAGTGGTTGGCGATATTTCTGTCTCTCTGCGCAGTATTTTAAGCCAGATGGAGAAACCTTTTTCGTCAGCCTACGCGAGGGAAATTAAACTGAAAATGGAAAAGGAATATGCTGCTTATGAAGCGGACATGAGTTTCCCCATGCGGCCTCAAAAAGTTTTAAGCGATGTGCGGAAAGTTCTTGCACCAGACGATATTTTGCTTTCAGATGTGGGCGCGCACAAAATGTGGATTGCCCGCCAGTATCATTGTTATCAGCCGAATACCTGTCTGATTTCCAATGGGTTTGCCAGCATGGGTTTTGCTTTGCCTGGTGCGATTGCAGCGAAATTAATCAATCCGGATAAAAAGGTTTTGGCTGTGACCGGTGATGGTGGCTTTTTGATGAACTGTCAGGAAATGGAGACTGCTATGCGGCTGGGAAATCCCTTTGTGACCTTAATTTTCCGCGATAACAGCTATGGTTTAATCAAATGGAAACAGATGGATCAATACGGAAAAAGCCGCTATGTGGATTTTACCAATCCGGATTTTGTCCAATTTGCCGAAAGCTTCGGCGCAAAAGGCTACCGTATTCGGCAGGCGGAAAAACTGATTCCTACCTTGGAAGAAGCATTTGCGCAAAAAGTCCCCAGTATTGTAGACTGCGCAGTGGACTACGGCGAAAATCTAAAGCTCACAAAATACCTGAAAGAATTGTATTCTGTCCTGTAACGGGGATAAAGAAAAAAGGCGGCCAGCGGCCGCCTTTTTATGTGTTTTAACGGGTGAATAAATAATAACTGGGAGAGCGGTTGTCCGTATCCTTCTCCAGTACTTTCAGATCACAGTAAACAAAATCTCCTTCTACCCGAACCTTACCCTTTCGTCCATCTTCCTCGAACTTACCGTCTTTCAAAGAGGGATCCAGAATGCATAGTTCCGCTTCGTTTGCGCTGATTACCGTAATGTAATGCCCACCGTGAGAAAAAACGCCGATATAGTTGCCGTCATCCCGGTCTCCTCCTACGTTGGCGATTGCACAGCCGCCGTTTTGCAGGCAGTGGATCATCTCTTGAGAATCATTGGTGCTGGAATATTTCAAACTATACTTTTGGGCAATAACAGGACTCAAAACTTTTAAGTCGGTCCCGGGATCAAGATTCGCTTTATGCATAATGGCAAGATCACGGCATTCCTCCAGAGGCAGAGATTGCGTGGTGAGGCGATCAACCACCATACATAGGCAACACAAACCACAGCCGGCTCGTTTAATACTCCCGCTCAGCATAGGGCTGTCCGGATTTTTTGCATCGGTCGGATATGGAACATTTTCGTAAAGCAGTTGATTGATATATTTCATTATAATCCTCCGTTCATTGGGCTGGGCGGTAAAGTGAAGCGGCACGCCGCTGTCTACCGGAAAAAACAGCTTTTTTACAGCATACCACTGAGCAAAAAATCCAGCAAGAGAATCAATGGATTTTTATGAAATACGTCAGAAAGAAGAAAAATTTTTTGTGGATTATTTTGCAACCAATGGTTGCTTTTTTAAACAACCATTGGTTTATATAAAAAAGCGGACATCAATAAAACATCTACTCCAAAATTGTATGAAAAGTATATAAAACAACTATTGGTTTAGATAAAAATAGAGGATATCAACAAATATTCTATTGCCAAAATGGCTCTCTACCGATACAATAAACTTGTCACGTGACAGAAAAATAAATCGGGAGGGACATCTTATATGGAAGAATATAACTATTATGATATCCTTTGTGATTCTATCAGCAGCTTACGCAAACAAAAGGAAATGACACAGGAACAGGTTGCCGGCCAGCTTGGCATCAGCCCACAAGCCATCAGCAAATGGGAATCCAAACGTTCTTGTCCGGATATTGGTCTGCTGCCGCAGATTGCCAGGATGTTTGATACGACGATCGACGGCCTGTTTGGCATTCAAACAGAGTCAGTGCAGCCGCAGGTAGAATCCCTGGCGCCGATTGGTATTGTAGAGAACCTCCCCTGGCCGGATGATAGGGCGTTGCATGTGGTGGTTTATCAGGGCCATCGTCTGATTCAGCGCTTTAGCGGCAATGAGCGGAGGAACATGCTGTTTCGTTATGACGGAGCGGCAATCAATGTAAATTGCGCGGTGGATCTGGTCTGTGAAAAAGATGTGGCTGGTAAAGCGGATGCAGGAAAAGATATTACGGTGATGGGAAGCATTCTGCAAGGAGGCGCAGATGCGGGAAAAGATATAATCGTTCACGGAGATGTTGTGCAAGGCAATGTGGATGCAGGAAAAGATTGCGAGATCGGTGGAAATGTGGGAGGAAATGTGAGTGCCGGAAAAGATGTCACCGTCTGTGGAAGCGTTGGACAAGATGTTTCCGCAGGCGTTATGGTCAAGGCGAAATCTGTTTCCGGCCGAATTGTTTCCAGCGTAACCAGCTTTATCGGGAAAGGAAAAACGCAACAGTAAAGTGTCGTCTGAATATCAATCCCCTTTTTTGTCGGAAGACAGGCGAATTGTTTCGCCTGTCTTCTCTTTTTAGGACATAAGCGGACAAAGTCGGGCAATATACTAAAGCAGAAGGTTGGTGGATGAGATGTTTTGCTTGGTAAAATGCAGTAAGAAGAAGGTGCTTTTGTCTGTGGCGGCGCTGCTTTGCTGTGGTGGGATTTTGGCGGCAGTTCAGCAGACAAAGGCAGTATCGGGATCCGTTTATGAAGAATTATATCCTGATATGTATGTCAATACTGGAAACGAGTTCTCACCAGAAGAGGGGAAAGTTGTTTATTATACATTTGACGACGGCCCCTCCAAAAATACCATTGCTATTTTGGATACACTGAAAGAAAAAGGGGTTAAGGCTACTTTTTTTGTAACCGGCCAGGAGGTATCCGGTGTCGACTCCGATGCAATCCTAAAACGGATTGTCGATGAGGGGCACAGTATCGGGATGCATACCTATTCTCATGTTTACCAGGAAATTTATAGCAGTGTGGAAAATTACCTGGCCGATTTTCAAAAAATTCGCGAAAAGATTATTCGGGTTACCGGCGCAGAACCGAAAATTTTCCGTTTCCCAGGCGGAAGCGTCAAAAATAGTTTCGCCAGTCCGTCAGTTCAAAAGGCCATCCGGATTGAAATGAGGCGGCGCGGTTACATTTATTATGATTGGAATTTGGTATCCGGCGACGATAAATCCTATATGACGGATACGGATACGCTGATTCGCAACATTGTAAACGGCGCAAAGGGGAAGGATAAGGTTGTAATCCTCTGTCACGACGATTCCATGCGCGTTTCCACGGCAGAAGCGGTAGGACCTGTCATCGATCAGCTGACAGCACAGGGATACCGCTTTGAAAAGCTGACAGAGTCCATTGAACCGGTGCAGTTCCAAAATAATGATGAAACATAAACCTTAGTTTCGAAAAGAATGCAAAAAAGGCCGCGAAGCGGCCTTTTTTGCAAAAGAGAAAGTATATTTTGCCATGATTTAATTAGAAAATATTGCGTAAATAGGGAATTTCAGAATCATAGATATGATGAAGCAAATTTTTAATCCGGTTTAGCTCGGCAGAAAATTCGGAAAGATCCCCGTATTTTGCCAGCATTTCCAAACGGGTCATGGCGCCGGTCACTTCATCCAGCTCCGCATGCCGGACAAAGCGAATTAATACATGCTCGGCATCCAGCCAGTCGCGGCAAATATCGGCAGCCTGGCCGGACAGCCTTTCAAATGTTTCCTGGTACACCGCTTGTTCCAGATCCTGAAGCGCTTGGGTAAAATGATGCTGGTAGCGGGATACCGTGACGAGACTCGCGGTACAAAGAAGGATGATGACCAGTAAAACGGCGGCACATAAGGCGACTCGTTTCATTACGATGCCTCCTTTTTCACCAGTTTATAATTTCCGCTGCGGTCACAGGTGAGCAGAAAAACTTCCTCCAACGGACATTGTTTTTCCTGAAGCAGATTTCCAAGCCATTGCTTATCTTTTTCGCAGAACTGCAAGGCTGCATCGGAAATTCTCCCATCTGAAACAATGACCATTGGGGGAGCGTCAGCATTTTTCGGCTCTTTTACGTGCAGGTCTTGGTTGGTCGGCTGTTGGGCTTTAAACTTTTGGAAGATATTCAGTTTTCCGGTGGTCTCCACCACCGCAAATGCTACCTGGTTGATATCAAAACAGCCTTGACCGCGCAGCTGCGCAGTCAGATCATCGATGGACAAGCGCAGGTCGGAAAGCTGTTTTTGATCAATTACACCGTCCCGGATCAGCACTCTGGGAGAGCCGGAAACAATTTTTCGCATTTTGGGGCTTTTTAAAAGAATACCGGATACCAAAACCTCACAGGCTACTAATGTAAAAATAGAAACTAGCCCGGCGGTCAAGGGAATATTCGTATCCTCAATCGGCAGAGTCGCGATATTGGAAATTAGAATGGTGATGACCAGCTCTGTGGGAGAGAGTTCCCCGATCTGCCTTTTCCCCATAATCCGCACCGCAACGACGATCACTATGTAAAGGATCATCGTGCGCAGAAAATTGACGGTCATATGCCAAAGCCCTCCTTTTGTTTCCCGGTTTTTTCTAGTATACGCCGGAGTGTCTGCCCTATACATTGTTTTTTGCGGCAAATTGTGCATGTTTTTCCTTCGATTTGGCAACAATGTCTGGGAAAGAGGGGATCGTTATGCCGCAATGGTTTACAAAAAAAATCAAAGAAAAAGAACAGGCGCTTTATGTTACGCCAAAGCCGCCGCAGACCGAGTCGGTCCGGCTGACCGGCAATGCCACCAAAGATCTTTCCAATATCCGCGCGGCGCTACACGATACGGCAGATTTCATGGTGCGGGAAATTACGGTGTGCGGAATACCGGTCAAGCTGATGATGTTTGAAGGAATGTTCAGCCTGCAAACGCTAACGGAAATCATGTTGGAACCGTTGGGCGATTTGACGTTGGATGAGCCGTCTGCCCAGGCGCTGCGGGACTGGGTTTTGCATCGCGCTGTGTTGGGCATGGACCAAAATGAGGTGGAGACGCTGGGAGAATTATTTCCTTTTCTCATGTCCGGTTTTGCCGGGATTATGATAGATGGGATAGAGAAGGTTATTGTAGCAGGCGTACAGGGATTTCAATTCCGCAGCGTATCGGAACCGTCAGCGGAGGAAAATGTCCGTGGTTCCCGGGAAGGGTTTACGGAACCGATCCGCATTAATATGACAATGGTGCGCCGCAGAGTCAAGTCCTCTGCGCTGAAGATGGAGCTGATGAAAGCGGGCGTCAAGAGCAATACAGATCTGTGCTTGATTTATCAGACGGATATGGTGGCGCCGGAGCTGCTTCGTGATATCCGCCGCCGAATTAGGGAAATCCCAACCGATATCATTTTGGAATCGGGCTATATCCAGCCTTTTCTGGATACAGATATCACTTCGATTTTTTCCAATGTCGGCACTACCCAGCGCCCCGATACCCTCTGCGCCAAAATCAGCGAGGGCAGGGTAGGCATTTTGGTGGATGGTACTCCATTTGCCTTAATTGTACCGTATTTTTTTAACGAGAATTTTCAAAGTATTGACGATTACACCCACCGCCCTTATTATGCGGTATTTGAACGGTGGCTTAAATATCTGGCTTTCTTTTTCACCATCCTTCTGCCGGGCCTTTATGTGGCAGTTGGAACCTTTCATCCGGAACTTCTGCCCGAAGCGCTTTTGTTAAATGTCACGGCTGCGGAGCAGGATGTCCCATTTCCGCTGGTGATCGAAGCGCTTCTGATCCATTTTATTTATGAACTGATGCGGGAGGCCGGCCTTCGGCTTCCCCGTCCTATTGGCCATGCCATCGGTATCATCGGCGCGCTGGTCATTGGCGACGCGGCAGTGACAGCAGGGCTGATCAGCTCGCCCATGGTCATGGTGGTGGCGCTTACGGCGCTGAGTTCTTTTGTGGTTCCGTCGCTGTTTCAGGAGGTGACCATCATGCGTTTCGGGTTTATCATCATAGGCGGGACACTAGGGATTTTCGGTATTTCTCTGGGCCTTGCATTGATGATTGTCAACCTTTGTTCGGTCAATGCTTACGGAATCCCCAGCATGGCTCCAGAATCTCCGTTTCAGATGTTCGCGATGCGGGATGTACTGCTGCGGGCCGGATGGAAAAAGCTGGGCCGCAAAAAGCTGAAAATCCAAAATCTTCCTGGCACGGAAATTCAGTAAAAAAGGAGGCAATGACTTGAAAGGAGAATCTGCAATCAGTTCCTGGCAGCTGGCGGTGCTTTTGTTTCTCAGCCGGGTTATGCAGTTTTTTTTGGCAGCGCCCCAAAACGAACAGCCGGGCGCTTTAACTGCCGCCCTTTTGCTGCCGGCCTCTGTTGCGGTAAGTGCTTTGCTTTTGCTGCCCGCTTATTTTCTGCTCCGCCGGCATCCGGATAAGGGGCTTTTAGATATTGCGGGGGAACGTTGGGGAGGAGCTGGGCTGGTATATCCGGCCGCCTTTTTCCTGTTTTCCCTGTGTGTTTTAATCCAGACCACCTGCGCTTTTTCCTATTTTTTAACCAGCGTCGCTTATGCCCAAACTTCGCCCTGGCTGTTTATTCTACTCCTTTTAGCGGTAGGGGGATACGCGGCTTCCATGGGGTATGAGCCTACGGCACGGTTTGGCTCCTTTGTGCTGGCGGCCTTGCTGCTTGCGCTACTGTTTGTGGGGATCAGCTTATGGCCTCAGGTTCAATGGGAGTTTCTTCGCCCGCCTTCTTATGACGGATGGCAAAGCCAGCTTTTTCTATTTATCAACCTGACCCTTGGTAATGTGGAAACAGCGGCGCTTTTATTTTTGATTCCGGCAGTAAACCAAAATAAAAGGAGTGTATTTTGGAAGTGGAGTTTGCTGTCTGTGGTAACGTTAGCTGCCATCTTCTTGTTTACTGCGGTTGCACTGGGGGATTATGCCAAAAGCCAGCGCTTTCCATTTTATACAGTAACCAAAATTGCAGAGGTATCTATCTTCCAGCGGTTGGATAGCCTTCATGTGGCTCTTTGGGTGTTTATCACGTTGGTTCGTCTGGCTTTATTTTTAGAGGTATCAGGAAAATCCCTGGCACGGATGATGCCGAAAAAAGCATCAAAATATGCAGTAGCCGTCTGCGCGGCACTGGCAGCGGTGTTGTCCGGGATTTTAACCGAAAAGCCAGATGTCCTGGAAGCACTGGGGAACTTTTTTGCCGGCGGCGTTCCGGTGCTTTTGCTTACCGTTTTGCTGCCGCTTCTGCTTTTGCTGTCTTGCAGGAAAGGAGGAACCGGGAGATGAAAAAAATATCCATTCTGGCGCTGTATCTTCTTCTGATTCTATTTTCGGGTTGCATGAGGTCGGTTCAGCTGAATGAGCGGGCGATTGTCCAAGCCGTGGGACTGGATTGGAAAGATAGCGAATATGCTTTGACGATGCAGATCTTTGATCCGGAAGCAGCGCAGGGCGATGATACTTCTGGCGGAAAAATGCTGCGCGTAACGGGAAAAACCATTTCACAGGCCATGCGCAACGCCAATTTGAAACAAGGACAGGAGATTTTTTGGGGACATACCAAATTAATTATTATCGGTGAACAGATTGCTAAGGATGGCATCGAATCCGTTATGGCTTATTTTAATGCAGATGCCCAGTCGCGCCCCAATATAGATGTGCTGATTGCTGACGGAGAAGCGGGAGAGGTGTTAAGTGAACCGTTGGACAGCACGATTTTGCCGGTTCTCAGTACCAAAATGATGCTGGAAGGTTACCAGGACAACGGAAAGCTGGTTCGGTCACAGCTGAGAGGTATTTTGGGTTCATTGGAAAATCCGGCCGTGGGTGCATATTTGCCGATGGCGGCCTTTTCCGGTGATGAGGAAAACCCAGGTATTCAAATTGTCGGAACCGCCATTTTGCGGGACGGCAGAATTGCCGGTACCTTTTCGCCGGAAGAAACGCGCGGTATCTTATGGGCGGCCGGCGAAGTGGGAAAGACGCAGCTGACTTTGGAGGACAACAGTCTTGGCGTAACAACGCTGGACGTAGTAGATTCCGATGTGACAGTTACTGCTCACATTCGGGACGGGATGCCTTTTTATGAAGTTTTGATTCAAATAAAAAGCAATGTAAGTGAAGAACTTTCCCCCGTACAGGGGCTCTCCCTTGCCGAACGGTGCGACCGGTACGAAAAAGAACAGCAGCAACTGGTCAGCCAAGAAACGGAGCATGCACTGGAAAGGCTGTTCCATGAGCTGTCCTGCGATGCTTTGGGCTACGCCAATGTTCTGATGCAGCAGCAGCCGGAATACTGGAAAGCGAACAAAGACCATTATACTGCGTCTTTAAAAGATATTTTATTTTCCGTAACGGTAAATTCTACGATTAACAGAGGCGGAACCACCGTTTCCTGACGCAGTGAAATGTTAAGGATTTTTTAATTTTGGAAAATTTCTTCTGAAAGACTTGATTTTTCCTGAAAAAGGGCTAAAATAGGCTTAGCACTCAAAGATGATGAGTGCCAAATCGTCTAACAGATCATTTATCATACAGGAGGCGTTCTTATGACAATCAAACCTTTGGCAGACCGGATTGTAATCAAGATGGTCGAAGCGGAAGAAACAACAAAGAGCGGGATTATCCTTGCAGGCTCTGCAAAAGAAAAACCTCAGGTCGCGGAAGTGGTAGCAGTAGGACCTGGCGGCGTTGTGGATGGCAAAGAGATCAAAATGTATCTGAAGCCCGGCGATCGTGTGCTCATGAGCAAATATGCAGGTACCGAGGTTAAGCTGGACGGGCAGGAGTTTACCATTCTGCGCCAGGATGATGTTCTGGCCATTGTCGAGTAAAAAGCCGCAGTCAAACGAATTTTAGGAGGAATCAACCATGGCAAAACAGATTATTTACGGCGAAGAGGCCAGAAAAGCGCTCCAAACCGGTATTGATAAACTTTCCAACACAGTTAAAATCACCTTGGGTCCCAAAGGCCGCAACGTGGTTTTGGACAAAAAATTCGGTTCTCCGCTGATCACTAATGACGGCGTTACCATTGCCAAGGAGATCGAGCTGGAGGATGCGTTTGAAAATATGGGCGCACAGCTGGTGAAAGAAGTTTCGGTGAAAACCAACGACGCTGCCGGCGACGGCACCACGACGGCAACCTTGCTGGCACAGGCGCTGGTACGGGAAGGCATGAAGAATGTCGCTGCCGGTGCAAATCCCATGGTCGTGAAAAAAGGCATCCAGAAAGCAGTGGATACGGCTGTAGAAACTATGCTCGCCAATTCTCAGAAAATCACCTGCACAGCTGATATCGAGCGTGTTGCTGCTATTTCTGCCGGTGATGAATCGGTGGGCAAACTGATTGGCGAAGCGATGGAAAAAGTAACTGCCGATGGCGTAATCACCATTGAGGAATCCAAAACCGCTGAGACTTACAGCGAAGTGGTTGAGGGTATGCAGTTTGACCGGGGCTATATTACTCCTTACATGGTTACCGATACGGATAAAATGGAAGCCGTGATCGACGACGCCTACATCTTGATTACGGATAAGAAGATTTCTGCGATTCAGGAAATCCTGCCTTTGCTGGAACAGATCGTCCAGGCCGGCAAAAAACTGGTTATTATCGCAGAGGATATTGAAGGCGAGGCATTGTCTACCCTGATTGTCAATAAACTGCGTGGTACCTTTACCTGCGTTGCGGTAAAAGCGCCCGGCTTTGGTGACAGAAGAAAAGAGATGCTGCAGGATATCGCCATCCTGACGGGCGGCCAGGTCATCAGCGAGGAGCTGGGACTGGAACTGAAAGATGCTACTATGGATCAGCTGGGCCGTGCAAAACAAGTAAAGGTTCAGAAAGAAAATACCATTATCGTGGACGGTGCCGGCTCTTCCGACGAGATCAAAGCGCGGATCCATCAGATCAAAGCTCAAATTGAGACCACTACCTCCGAGTTTGACAAAGAGAAGCTGCAGGAGCGCTTGGCAAAACTGTCCGGCGGCGTAGCGGTCATCAAAGTCGGTGCGGCGACCGAAGTGGAGATGAAAGATAAAAAGCTGCGTATTGAAGACGCTCTGTCCGCGACGAAAGCTGCAGTGGAGGAAGGCATCGTAGCAGGCGGCGGTACTGCGTTGATCAACGCCATCCCGGCGGTAGAAGCGCTGCTCGAAACGTCGGAGGGCGATGAGAAGACCGGTGTGAAAATCGTCCGCAAAGCAATTGAAGAGCCTGTTCGGCAGATTGCGGCCAATGCAGGCTTAGATGGTGCGGTGATCATCGATAAAATCGTAAACTCCGGCAAGGTGGGCTATGGTTATGATGCGGCAAAAGAGGTATACTGCGATATGATCTCCAGCGGCATCGTAGATCCTGTCAAAGTGACCCGTTCCGCACTGCAGAATGCGGCTTCCGTGGCTGCGATGGTTCTGACGACTGAAAGTTTGGTTGCGGACATCAAGGAAGAGAATCCCGCACCGGCAATGCCTGCTGGCGGCATGGGCGGCATGTATTAACAGAAAGCCCTGCCAAAAACAGGGAAAAGCGATAAGCTTTTTCGAATAATGGTAAAAAGGCCGATATCCAGTAAAGGATATCGGCCTTTTTGAGTTTTATTATTCTTCTTTTATAGTGTGCTGTATATATTTTTTTATCAAAGGTATCATTTCCAACATGATTAAAAATTTTGATACCATATCATTTTCTAAAAAAGCATAATAAGAGAGCCTTTTCTGGTTAAGATCAGATTTTAATTGATGAAGAGCTAAAAGAATAGCCGACAGCGGCGCAAGGGGGTGCGGGTCTCCGGTGGAGACCTCAAAGCGTGAAACGCTTTGAAGCGCTGACCGAGCCGACAGGCGAGACCCGCCCCTTGTACGGAACGAAGTGACGCAAAACAGCCCGGACATTCGAGTGTTCGGGCTGTTTGCTCCGAAGTGCGCCCTTGCACCAAGGGTTATTCCTCTGGGATTTTTTTTCTGGCAATAGGCAGCTAACTCCGGAACTTGTTGTTTGCCGGACCAGCCGGCCCATATGGTTTGAATAGCAGTACAAAGAACCGATGTTAGCCGTCAAGGCACATCAGAAAAATGTGATATGTGTCTTTCAAATGTTCAACGACATAACCAAAGGAATGCTCCGCCATTATTCCCATTCTGTGAATCATCAGAACGGCAGGTGCGAAAGCATCACCGCATTCCATGAATTTCAAAACCTCTCACCGCTGACAATTCTCAAAATAAAGGCCACCCCAGCTGGCTTCATCGTATTTGTCCTGCAAGGATTCCGCCGCTTCTTCTGCCGATGCGATATCCTTTCCAATATACGTACAATCGCACCCCTTGCCTCCAGTGGCGAAGGCCTGCTTGCGGAGAAAATAGTGCTTTCCCACTTTGCCGAAGATATAATCCATGGCGCACATGGCGGGAATGATGTGAGACAATCCCCGGTTGCTCAGATAGTCGCAAATGCCGCAGCGTGTGAATACAGCGGTAAATTGGCGCTCACCGACCTGTTCCACCTTGTATTGCCAAGTGTAGGGATGCGCGGCAAACTGACTTTTTTCACCTTGTCTTTTTTTCGCAGAATTCGATTGCTGCTGACCATGCCGTTTTTGGAAAACGTATAACGAACAACTCCGGGTGAGAGGACAACTTCACGATAGAACCGGGCCAGCCGGTCAACCGTAGGTTTTTCCTCGCAGCTTTCATAGATGGCACTCAACATGACAGCGTGAGAAAGGTTCAGCTTGAGTACATCGTATTTCTCATACTCCGGAAGCAGCTTCATTTCCGAGCAGTAAATGGCTTTGGCGCTGCGGAAAGTCTTCTTTGAATCCTTTGCCCCGAGCAAAGGAAGATATTTCAGAATCGCGCTTCGATAAACCAGCCAGTTGGCTTTGATGATAAATCCTTCTTTCATTTGTTCATCTTCCCGGTACGGTTGGACAGTTTTTGAAACAGTTTTACGATTTCATACCAAAAAACAGAGATCGCTGCAAGGCCGAAAACGATCAGAATCTGTCCGAGCGACAACGAGGACAGATTCAGAAGAGCGGAAACCGGCGTGTAAAGAATGACCGCAATCAAAGCAAGCGTCCCGATATTGACCGCCCACATTACTTTGTCTTTGATCAGGCGTGCGGCAGAAAGATAGGCGTAATCATGGTCGGAACTGTTGACCTGAACCAAGAAAAGATTGGAGATCATTATAATTGCAAGACCCATTGCACGGGCAACAGGTGCGTTTTCGGGGTTGCCGCCAAGTGTCACAAAATATGCTCCGAAGGACGCGGCGAAAATCGTGAGTCCCTGCAGCACGCTTTTCACAAGGAGTTTTGTGGTGAGCAGCGTTTCCTTTGGGTCGCGTGGCCTGCGCTCCATAATATCGGTTTCAGCAGGCTGGCGTTCCAGAACAATAGAACAGGTAGGATCAATCAACACTTCCAGAAGCACAACATGGAGCGGCAGGAGGAGAAGTGCCGTTGGCGCAATGCCGAGAAACGGCGCAAGCAGGGAGGCAAACGCAATTGGAATGTGAATGGTGAACACATAACCGACCGCTTTGCGGATGTTATCGTAAATGCGTCTACCGTCACGCACGGTCTCCACAATCGTGGTGAAATTGTCGTCCATCAAAATTAGATCGGCAGCTTCACGAGAGACCTCACTTCCGCGTTTCCCCATGGCAATACCGATATCGGCATATTTGAGTGCCGGTGCATCGTTCACGCCGTCGCCTGTCATGGCCACAATTTCTCCGTTATCTTTGAACGCCTTTATGATCCGCATCTTATGCTCCGGAATGACACGCGAGAAGATAGAAACATCCTTAACAGCTTCGCGCAGTTCTGCATCCGTCATTTTTTCCAGCATATCGCCTGTAACAATGTGATCGCTGTTTGGCATGCCCACCTTCTTTGCTGTTGCTGATGCGGTAATACCGTTGTCACCTGTGATCATAACAACACGGATGCCTGCTTTGGTGCAAACCGCAATGTCATTCTTGACGCTCTCACGCGGAGGATCAGCAAGTCCGACCAGTCCGAGCAGAGTAAGGCGGCAATCAGTAATAGAAGCCGGTACTTCATTTTCGGTCTGAGGATATCCTGCGGCAATCGCGATGACGCGCAATCCTTCCGAGGAAAGGGAATCAATTTTTTCTTCCGCTTCTTTTCGCTGTTCGTCGGTCAGCTCGCAGATGGTCAGAATCCGCTCGGCACTGCCCTTTGCGGCAATGATCAGCTTCCCGTCTCTTTGCCAAACATGCCCCATCATTTTCAGCTCATTTGTAAAGGCGTATTCGGACACAAATCTGCCAGAGAACAGCTTTTCGGTAGAAATCTGGTGCTCCTCGCAGAAGCGGAGCATGGCTTTTTCCATCGGATCATATGCCTCAGTCTCACAGCCGAGTCCCATCGTTTCAATTAGTGTATGTTCATCGCCGGATGCCACCCATGTGCTCTGTACGGTCATTTGGTTCATAGTAATAGTTCCGGTTTTGTCAACGCAAAGAACTGAAACCGCACCGAGTGTTTCTACGCTGGGCAGTTTGCGGACAAGCGAGTGTTTCTTTGCCAACCGCCATGCGCCCATAGAAAGAAAGACGGTCAGGATCACCGGAAATTCCTCGGGAATCATCGCCATGGCAAGCGTTACGCCCGACAGAATGCTTTCTATCAGGCGGTCAGAAAAATTGTGGTCGGGAATGTTGAGCCATGTAAACACACCCACGAGAACAAACAGGACTCCCGCGATGATGGCACAGGTTTTTACGAGCTTTCCTGTTTGCTTCTGAAGCGGCGTATCCTCGGCAGCAGCAGACGCAACACCCATTCCAATCTTACCGTACTCGGTAGACGCGCCGGTTTTCTCTACCTGTATGGTGGCGCTTCCTTGCGTGACGAGCGTACCGGCGTAACAATAATCCTTACGCCAGTAATCCTCTGACGGTTCAGCGTTCTCGGTTTGGATTTTCCATACACCCTCAGCCTCTCCCGTCAGGGAGGATTCATCCACGCAGAGATCGGCGCAACGCAAAATAATGCCGTCTGCCGGGATTTTTACACCCTCGCAAATGAGCATCAGGTCGCCGGGAACCAGCTCTGTACTGGCAATTGTCTGTTCTTTTCCGTCCCGGATCACCACAATTTGCGGGGCTGATAGGTCTTTGAGTGCATTGAGTGTCTTGTCGGTTTTCCATTCCTGGATCACGTCAATGCTGATGATGCCGACGACAAAAATCAGCATGATGGCGCCATCTCTCGGCTCTCCGAGAATAAAATAAATGACAGCGGCAATCATCAGCAAAAGGAACATCGGCTCACAGAGGGTATGAAGAACGGTTTTGAGGAAACTGTCCTTCTTCTGCGGCGTCAGTTCATTTTTGCCGTACTGCTGCTGTCGCTTGGTGACCTCATCATGGGTCAGCCCTGTCAGGTTCTTTTTAGTGCTTTTCATAAAAGAATCCTCCGTTTCCCGTTGTTGAAAAGCATTACGGTGTCTTGATTTCTCCTATGGCACTTCATTTGAGGTCGTATACGTTCACAAATAGGGCTATTCCCGAAAAATGGTATAAAAATAGCACACCCGTGAAACATACGCACTGTCCCACAGATATGCTCAAAAAACACATTCTGTTGCCGCTTGCAACGCGGCCCGGCCCCACGCCCTTACGGGCATCGCCTGCTCAGTTTGTACTGTTGATCTCGCATTCCTTTCGGAATGTAATGCAGTGCAAAGAGATATTAATACTATACCGTATGTGTATGCAAAAGTCAACGAAATTGTTACCGATTGTTTGCTTCTAGAAAAGATACGAATTAATTATACACGAAAAATGCGAATAAATCTATTGCTTCCACGCATGGGCAAAAAAATAACGGGTACTCGGCTTTCACCGAATACCCGTTATCTCGTTTACCGACCCCGTCTGATAGATGCCATAATCGTAATTTCTTGAATTACTTTCTTATGAGCACCCGTGTAAAATCGGAGGCCTTTTTTGAAGTGATTATTTTGAAAAAAGAGGTATATTCACGGCCGATTGGTTGAATCTAGATGGTAGATATGCTATGATGAAAAACAACTTTTCAGGCTTGGATGACAGGGATATCCGGAAATTCGGTCTAACTGATGAAAAGATTTCATAAGCATTTTTGAAAGCTGTGCAGATCGTGCAGGATGCCTGTCAAAGCCTGCCTTTTTGTAAAAGCAATTTTAAACAACTTGTTTGACAGACAGCAAAGGAAGTGTTTCTTTGTCGGCAAAGCAAAAACAGAATTTTTTGCATGGCGCTTTGATTTTAATGAGCGCCACTGTAATTGTCAAAATCATCGGGTATTTTTTCAAGGTCCCACTGAAGGGGATTATCGGCGTCAGCGGCTTTGGCTATTTTAACGCAGCATATGGATTGTTTAATACGCTGTATGCGCTGTCAGTAGCCGGCATGCCCATTGCCGTGTCGCGAATGGTGGCACAGAACATGCAGCAGGGCCGTTACCGGGATGTACGCAAAATCAAGCGCTTGTCTACGGTTTCCTTTCTGTGTACCGGGCTGTTGGGTACGCTGCTGATGTTTGCGGGAGCAGGTCCATACGTGCGCTTTGCAGAAAACCCCAATGCTTTTTTAGCGGTATTTGTCATGGCTCCGGCGATCTTTTTCGTCTGTGTTAGTTCTTCCTACCGGGGTTATTACGAGGGCTTGCGCAATATGTACCCCACTGCTTGGTCGCAGATTTCTGAGGCATTGGTAAAGCTGGCCTGCGGGCTGCTTTTTTCCTCTGCTGCTGTCCGTTTGGGTTTGGAGGAATATGAGCGGTCCGGCAGGGTATTCGGCACTGCGGTTGAAACGTCGTCACAGGCGCAGCTTGCCGTGCTGCCTTACGGCGCAGCGGGGGCGATTTTGGGTATTGTGGTCAGTACCGCAGCGGGCTCGCTGTTTTTATGGATATACAGTAGGTGTAAGGGAGACGGCATTTCCCGGCAGATGCTGGAACATGCGGCGCCAGCCAGGGGGAGCAAGGAAATTCTAAAGCAGCTTTGGACCATTGCCATTCCCATCTGCCTGGGCGCGCTGGCGCTGAACATTACCACCTTGATTGACGTCAGCTCATTGACAAACCGCCTTTCCACTGCATTAGAACGCGGCAGCGAGGTGCTGCTTTCCATGTATGACGGGATTCTCCCGACCAATACGCCGCAGGATGAAATTCCCAATTATCTCTTTGGGGCTTATAATATGTCGGTCACGCTTTTTAATCTGATTCCGGCGTTGACGACTACCTTTGGGGTCAGCGCCCTCCCGGCAGTAACAGCCGCCTGGGCTGCCCGCAGCAAATCCCTGCTTCGCCGCAATATCGAGTCGGTATGGCGGATTACTTCGATGATTGCATTTCCCGCTGGGTTTGGCATTTGCGCGCTGGCAGAGCCGATTCTGACGCTGGTTTATCAAGCGGATCCGGCTTCGATTCCCATTGCTGCGCCGATTTTACGCGTTCTTGGCCTTGCGGCAGTTTTTGTGGCGCTCAGTTCGCCTACCAATAGCATGCTGCAAGCGGTGGGGAAGGTCAACGTTCCGGTAAAGCTGATGTTGCTTGGCGGCTTTTTAAAGCTGGCGGTCAATTTTGTGCTGGTACCGATCCCGGCAGTCAACATCCAGGGCGCACCCTATGGAACACTGCTGTGTTATGGGCTGATTGTCTGTATTTCGATTCCGGTGCTGTGCAGGACAGCGGGAATCCGGATTCGATTCACAAAAGTGTTTTTAAAACCTCTTTTTGCTGGTGTTCTTTGCGGTGTTACCGCATGGGCAAGCTATGGACTACTTTCCAATCTGGCAGGAAATACCGTTTCTACTGCCATATCTATCCTGCTGGCAGGCGCAGTGTACGTGATTGTATTATTTTTGGTGCGGGGAATTGTGAAATATGATGTTTTAATGCTTCCGAAGGGAGAAAAAATCGCAAAACTACTTGAAAAATGCAGGTTAATAGGGTAAGATGAATAAGCCTACTATGTTTGACGGCGAGGTGGCAAAATGCGGGCGGATTTTCCTCTGAAAGACAAATACGGATTTGACGATCTGGTCAAAGTCATGCGTGTTCTGCGCGGCCCGGGCGGATGCCCTTGGGATGCACAGCAGACCCATGAGTCGATCCGGAAAAATTTCATTGAGGAGACATATGAAGCGATTGAAGCCATTGACGCCGCAGATCCGGTGCTTTTGCAGGAGGAATTGGGCGACGTTTTGCTGCAGGTGATTTATCACGCGGCAATGGAGGAAGAGAAAGGTTCTTTTTCTATTGATGATGTTTGTGATGGCATCTGTAAAAAGCTGGTGATCCGGCATCCTCATATTTTTGGCGATGTCAAAGTGGATACCGCCGAAGAGGTGTTGTCCAACTGGGAGATGATTAAGCAGCAGGAAAAAGGGCAAAAAACGGCGGCAGAAACGCTGGAGAGCGTGCCAAAAGTCCTTCCGGCACTGATGCGGGCAGAAAAAATCCAAAAGCGGGCTTCCCGTGCTGGGATGGATTATGACAGCGTGGCCGATGCGTTTCGTGATTTACGCAGCGAAGTGGACGAGCTGGAGGATGCGGTGAAAAACGGCACGCCAGAGCAGCGGGGACTGGAATTGGGCGACCTTCTCTTCAGCGCGGTTAATGTTTCGCGTTTTATAGGCGCGGATGCGGAGGAGTCGCTGGGACTTTCGTGCGAGAAGTTTGTGAAGCGTTTTGCGCAGGTAGAAAAGTTGGCCCGACAAAGAGACATTGATATGAAGACGGCTGGTATCCAGAAACTGGATGAAATTTGGCAGGAGATTAAAAAAAGTTATTAAGCGGATGTGTCTGCATGTCTGCACAATAATAAAGTTGAACTAAACGGAGGAAAAAACAATGACGAAAACCGAATTGATTAACGTGGTTGCCGAGAAAACCGGCTTTTCCAAAAAAGACAGCGATAAAGCGGTTGTTGCTGTAATCGATGCGATTTCTGAGGCGCTGGCTGGCGGCGATAAAGTACAGCTGGTTGGCTTTGGCACCTTTGAGGTGAAAGAGCGCGGAGAGAGAAAGGGCATCAACCCCAGAACCAAAGAAGAAATCACCATTGCAGCTTCCAAACTGCCTTCTTTCAAAGCTGGTAAAGCGCTGAAAGATGCAGTTTCCAAATAAGAATCTGCAAACGGGAAAGGGCGTTGCGTAAACACGGGGAGATTTCTTGTGTTTACGCATTTTTCTTAAGGAGTTTTATGATGCGTTTGGACAAATATTTAAAGGTCACCCGGTTAATCAAGCGCCGGACAGTCGCTAACGAAGCGTGTGATGCCGGAAGAATTTTAGTTAACGGCAAAGTGGCTCGCGCTTCTTATGAGGTGAAAGAGAATGATCTGATCTCTATTCAGATGGGTACCCGGCCGATTAAGGTGCGCGTGCTGAAGGTCAGCGAGTATGCGACGAAGGAGGATGCTTCTACCCATTATACGGTGGTAGAGGATTGACGTAAAAAGAGGCTGGCGAAACGGACGGTGTTGGCAAAACAGCGAACAGGCGCAAGCAGGATGAGCTGCTGTGGCCTGTTATGGAACGTTCATAATCAAGATGTGTTTTTTGGGCAAGATGCCGATAATTTTAAAATCTGCGGAGACAAGAATATGGAAGAACTAAGGCTTTTTAAGCCATCTATCGAATATGCTGAACAGATAGCGGAATACAAAGCAGAGTTTTCACCTGAACAAATACGGGCTACTTATGATCCTGACAGGATTCCCGGAATGGATTATCTTGAAAACTATAATAGTATTCCCGAATGGCTTTGTTTTCTGGATACCGTTAAAGGCAAGATTACATGGTATATGTCGGTCCGGATGAGCGACGGAAAAATCATTGGCTTTTGCTGCCTGCGGCATAAACTTGAATACGATGATGATGACCCGGATTTTGCATCCAATGTGGGTTATTCGATCCGCCCCAGTGAGCGAAGGAAAGGCTATGCCAAAGAACAGTTGCGGCTCGTTTTGCAGGAAGCCAAAAGGCTGGGCATGGATCATGTGCGGATCATTTGCCGTGACATCAACATCGGCAGCAACAGAACAATTCTTGCCAATGGCGGAAAGTTTGTAGACGCCATTTATGGTGAGGAATCCGGCATGACGGTTCATCGCTATGATGTGCCAATCAGCTGATCAATTCCGGTTTGTTGAAAGGTGAAAGCGCACGCTTTGTACGCTTTTGCCCCTGGTGTAATTTGTAGTGCGTGTTTTCAGCGTTCCAAAGGCCTCCTTTGGATATAAAGGAAGTAGCGCGGCTTGTGCCGTACCCGTACAAGATACAAAGGCCCGGCCTGTGATTGCACTCACAGGCCGGGTTAACTGTTTTACGAGGGCCGGATAAAAAGCTGGTCCCTTTTTTGCCGGATGAGGGCATAAAAGATAGTTTGTGATATTTCTGCACATTTTGTTCCAACGGCATACGATTTGCTATTTGCAGTTACACAAGCAGCTTTTTTATACAATTGTGAAAATATGGTGCAGGATTATCCTCCCTTTTTTACACTGAAAGAATAGAAAGAAAAAGGAGGAGATTGTTTTGAAAAAAGTTTTTGCCGTGGCCGCCGCTTTTTTGATTCTGACAGGATGTGGACAGCCAGAACAGGGATCTTCATCTCTGCCGCAGGACGTGCCGGGTTCTGCTTTATCGACTGAAAGTCTGAATTGCCGGATTTTGTACCGGATGGAAGAATCCTTACTTCTCGTGCAGGAAGAGGAGCATATGGCGACAGAAGATCTGATTCTGCTTACACCTGCTGGAATAGAGATTTCGGACGAGCAGGGAAACCCCGCTCAGCCATCTCAGCTGGAAGCTGGAACGACCGTTCGGATCGAATATGACGGATCGGTGCTGGAAACTTATCCCTGCCAGTTAGGCGGCGTTACCGCGCTGCAAATGACCGGAACGTTTGAAAGCCTGTTGCCTTTTTACCTGGACCGGATCGACGAGCTGTACCAGAAGGGCGCGGGTCTTAACGACGGAGCAGAAAAGATCGTGTTGGATTTGACAGAAGTGACCAATTTAACGGAGGGGGAAAAGGAAGCGGTTTGTTATTTGGTGGGCTGCCGTTATGAAAAAGAAGTTTTTCAATCCACCTATGAACAGCTTTGCGAAGAAGGCCAGATCGATCGGGATAATCCGTACTATAAAGATGGAATGATCCTGTCGTTCTCGGAAAAAAATCAGTCCGGACGCAGTTTTACCTTATCAGGAATGAAATGGCGCAGCGGACTGGGCGCCGTTGGCTATTCGGATGCGAAAGTGAAACAGAAAAACGAACAGTGGCAATGTAAAATCGAGCAGTGGTTTATTTCTTAGTAAACCGTCTGGTAGATTCTGTTCCTGAAGAGAAGTCCCGCAGATGGTCCATCCCCGCTTTCAGCGGGGATTTTTTATTTTTGTGATTCCGCCGTTTTTGCACAACAATCGAAAACGGCCATAGGATTTTTCAAACCGGGACGACATGTTTTGACAAAGCCTATCCTTGTCCCGGGCCTATAATTCTAGGTAGGGCAAGCAGGAGGGGATACAATGGAACAGGAGATATATGTAGATATTTTGGTGTTCCTCAATACAGTAATCAATTTTTTTCTTCTTTTGATTACCGCTGCCCTGGCAGGGCGGGAAAAAAAAGTGGGCCGGATTTTGACAGCGGCGTTTCTAGGTGGAATTTATGCCTTGATTTTGCTGCTGCCTCAGTTGAGCGGCCCGGTTCTGACCTTGACTCGTATTGCAGCGGCGGCAGCTATGACTGCGGTCGCATTTCCTTTCCGTTCTCTGCGCACCTTTTTATTTCAGTGTGGGTTGCTGTATCTCGCAGGTTTTTTGTTTGCCGGGCTGATGGTGGCTATATGGCTTCTTTTTTCGCCGCCGGCCATGCTTTATGGAAACGGCGTCGTTTATTTCCATATCCCGGCGATGATATTGGTGCTGGGCGTATTAACTGTTTACGGAGCCGTGTGGCTGTGTACCCGCCATCGGCAGACCCAGCGGGAAGAAAGGGGCTTGGCACAGGTTCAAATCGGAATAGACGGAAGACAGGTTTCCCTGCTGGGAGAAGTCGATACCGGAAACCGACTGTCAGATCCTTTCAGCGGACTACCGGTAGTCCTTTGCCGCTATCAATCGGTAAAAGAGCTGCTTTCCGCACCGTTGATCGCGTATTTTGAGCGGTCCGGCCCGGACCGAATCGAAAAAGCCGCCGAACAGGGGATCCGGTTTGTGCCCTATGAAACCGTAGGAAAAAAAGGTCTGCTTCCAGTAGTTCGACCGGATTTTCTGACTATTAAGCAAAATGGACGGTACCAGCAGGTGGAGCAGGTGATGGCCGCGATTGCTGACCAGGATTTTTTTGGTTCCGGATATGGAATTCTGCTTCACCCCGGTTTGCAGCGGCTGGACCGGACAAAGAAAAGTTTTCAGGAAAAAGGGGATCGGTATGGGAAAGACAATCAGGGAGAAAATCGCCGCGTTTTTGGCTCGTATTTGGGGAGGAAAAGAGTCGGTCTTTTACATAAATGGGCCGGAAAATCTGCCGGCTCCGCTGACCAGGGAAGAAGAGGCGCAGGTCTTTCAGCGGCTGCCGGAGGATGCCGAGGCACGGGAAACGCTGATCGTCCATAATCTGCGCTTGGTTGTCTATATCGCACGTAAATTTGAGTCCACCGGCATCGGTGTGGAGGATTTGATTTCCATTGGAACCATCGGCTTGATCAAGGCGGTGAATACTTTCTGTCCGGATCGGAATATCAAGCTGGCGACTTATGCCTCCCGATGTATCGAAAACGAGATTTTGATGTATTTGCGAAAAACGCAGTCTCAGAAAAATGAAATTTCCATCGATGAACCGCTGAATATCGATTGGGATGGCAATGAATTGCTGCTTTCAGATATTCTGGGAACCGACAGTGATACGGTAAACCGGAATATCGAAAATCAGGTAGAGAGGAATCTGCTGTTGGAGGCAGTGGCAAAACTGGGTGAGCGGGAGCGTATCATTATGGAATTACGGTTTGGTTTGGGCGGGAAAAGTGAACATACCCAAAAAGAAGTGGCGGATATTATTGGTATTTCTCAGTCTTATATCTCTCGCCTGGAGAAAAGGATCATGAAATGGCTGAAAGCAGAGCTCGAAAAAACAGCAGTATAACATGGAGAAAATTTTGGGCGTAAAAATTCTTTGCAAGTCAAGACCACGCGTGAAACGCGTGGCTTGCACCAAGCCCTAGAAGGGCTTAATACAGGCATCGCATCTTAAGATGCTTCGAAAGGTTTGCCA
>JABLTO010111580.1_pt1 | contig 40128 bp, 37 predicted proteins | sample 7160091 | NCBI WGS metagenome assembly JABLTO01 (sample SAMN14651225, study PRJNA627086) | human gut metagenome | isolation source: feces | host: Homo sapiens
ATACTTTTATACTTTTATACTTTTATACTTTTATACTTTTATACTTTTATACTTTTATAAAAAGTATTTATATTTTTTATAAAGTAGCAAGGTTTTCAGGAAAAATATAGTTTTTTAGTGAAAACCAAATATATTTTTTATATAATATTACTAAATACTGGAGATAAAATAAAAATAATAAACGATAATAGTAAAAATAAATAATAATAATAATAATAATACGGAGGAGGTCTATTATGACAAAGGAAGAATTAAAAACAATTACAGAAAGTGCGTTTAACAATTTATTAACTCAAAAATACTCTTCGGAAGAGTTGATAAAACAAATAACTCTTCTCAGCGAAGAAAACCAAGAAGAGTTAAACCCAAACCAATTTGCTATGTTTTTATTTTACCAAAACATTGAATTTACTAAAGATTATTTAGATAAGGTATTAGAAGAAGTGCTTTTAAAAGATACCGTAAAATAGTTTATTTTCACAAAAAATAATCTGGCATCTACCTATAATGCTAGATTATTTTTTGGAGTTTTTAATAATATTTTTAAAATTTACTTTAATATAGCCGTTTAAATATGTTCATTTTTCACCTCAGCTATTTAAATATTTTTCGTATATTTTCTTCTCTGCTATTTTAATAGCCTCAATTGGATCATAACCCATCTTTACATATTTCTTAGCTATTTCTATCAATTCATCTATTCTGTCCAACATAATTATCGCCCCTTTGAATTAAAAAACCTATCAAAACTATTATTTGTAATTATTTAATGATAAAATTCGATTATTTATTTATTAGATAAACGTATTTAAATAGCCTTCTTTTTTTTATATTTAAATTATTACATTTCTCGACACCTTATATTGTATATTGAAAATATAAATTAATATATAAGTTAATCATATATCTTTACGCTATATTCCAACATTTTACCCGCTATTTCGGTAACATTTTATATATTTTTAAATATTATATAATAACACTTTATTTTTATTTTAATTTGCAAAATATTTTTGAAGTGAAAAACTTAAGTACAAGGATGGTGATTTTAATGGCTGTTGTAACAGGTGCATTAATTTTTGATGCAGATAGAAGTGGTGAAATCGACTTTGCAAATGATTCAGGAGTAGCAAATATACCGATAGTTTTACAAAGTACTGACGGCGACCTTAGGACAATTGCTACTTTTACTGATGATAGCGGTGAATATAAATTTTCTAATGTACCTCCTGGAAATTATAGAGTCGTTGTAGCAGATGGTTATTCAAAAACTATTTTACCTATCCCTGCTGATTTTGATGCTAATGCAAGAGCCGCATCACAAATTCAAGTGGCAAAAGTACCTAGCTATACATCTATAGCTCCAGAAAATCGAGTAGACGGTATGAATGCCTTAAATACGGTGACCTCGACTACTGTAAATCTAACTGTAACTTCTACTGTAGATGTATATGAGGCGGATTTTTTAATAGGGCCGGCTATATATCTCACCCAAACGCTAGAAAATTGTCTAATTGTATATCCCGACAATTTGATTAAGGTTGCTAGTAATGGGACATTTGGTGAAGTTTCACAAGGAAGTAGCCCTGACAGTGGACCTAGTAATAATCCATATCCAAATGACAATATTACTTCTTGTTTTAAGTTTACTAAGCAGACAAACGAGCTTTTTAGAGGATATTATACGATTGGAAATACAATCTCTCCATATAGTGATGATTATAACTGGTGGAGGTTATCTGATCATTCAACAAGCACAGAAACAGGACTGATGCAAATTGTAGGTGGAGATGGGTCAAACAATGCATCATTTTCAACTATTGTAAATAATCTCAATGAAAATACGACTTATTTATTTTCATTTTGGATAGCAAATATAGATAAAAGTCCAAACCAGATAAATTCAAAAGTAAGTGTATGTATAAAGGGGTTAAACGACTGTTGCACCTTATATAGTGATTATGAACAAATATCTACTAATTCACATTTACCAATATGGCAACAAGTCAGCATAAAATTTAATACATGTTGTAATTCTTGTATTTCAATATGTATTTGTAGCCCAGTTTCTATGTATTATGCAGTAGACGATATAAGTTTAAATAGACTTTCAATAGCATCATGTTCTTGCATGGCTAAATGTGCTTTATCTATTGCAAGCTGTGCAGATAGGTACACAACTTGTATAGGAGATATTATAAGATTTTCAGTAGCTATATCCAATAATACAAATACTATAATAGGTAATTCTTCTCGTGTTTTTTTATACAATAATTTATCTAAATCGGCTTCCTTTATTTTAGGAAGTCTGATTATAAATAATGTACAACTCCCTTATTACTTTGATATATATTGTATAGATTTGGGAGTGTTTAGCCCTTGTGAAGTCAAAACTATTTGTTTTGATGCTGTTGTAAATAATTGCTTTATAAATCCAATTTATAATATATCTCAGATAGTTTATAGGTATAATACACAAGTTTCAGATAATTATACTTATTGCTCAGATAGAAGTGATGTCGCTGTCTATATATGTTAATCTTAAACCTTAGTGATGTAGTGTCTATATAAAATCAGCATTAAAGTTTATTATATAAAAAGGCTGTAGAAGCATAATCTACAGTCTTGTAGTATGTGTTATAAAAAAATTACGCAAGTTTGTAAACTCCCCTCTCTTCATTCTCCTCAGTTTGTGATACAATATAAAAGGCTCATCCAAATTTGGACGGGTTTAATATATTGAGGAGGAAACATTAATGAGTTTTTTTAAAGATTTATTTTCATCTTTATCTTCTAACAAGACTTCTGAAAAACCCTCTCAAAACACAGAACTTTTAACTAACAGCGCAAAGAGAGTTATTCCTTCTATTGCAGATTATTCTTACAGAAATACAGGCTTAAACACCATGACTTTCGAGGATTTAAAATATTTACTTAAAAATGATGTGTTTGAGAAAAAGCTAAATCGTGCATGTGGCGACAATATCGTATATACTGATATGCTAAAAAAAGACATAGTTTATTATTACAACCTTATGGATGATTTAAACGACCATATTTGCTCGATTTTAACACATAGAAGATTGCTTAGTGTAGATGAGTGGATGGATATATTCTCTGATATGCAGAGAAAAAACCTTATACACAATATTTATGAGGCTAAAAATAGCGACATATTAGACGATTATAAGTACATATATGGAGATGATTTAATACGTAGATTAGAAAGCGACTACACTTGGATGTATATAAATTCGAGTTTACTGCTTGGTTGTGTAAGTGCAATTTATGAAAAACCACACTTTGGACATGATTTATTCGACAGCTCGTCAGAAGTTGTTGTAGACGAAATCAACAAATGTTGTGAAAACTGGACTGCACATTTCTTCTCGCTAAAATCATCTACTTCAAACTCAAACAAAAGAAATGTTCAAAATGCGAAATCTTATGATTCTTACGATTCTTCTTATAAAGCAGAAGAGAAACCTTGTGAACCAGTACGTGAAATCGTAAAAGAAGCTACAGAAGAAATAAGCACATCAAACGCTTTTGAGGAGATTTTTGAAGAAGTTTATAAAGAAAGAATAGTAGAGACAGAAGTTTCAAAAGATGATTTCAAAGAAGATACTTATAAAGCTATCTACAAAGAAAATACATACGATTTTTATGAAACAGAAACCGCTAACACTGATTTAGAAGATGATTTTAAAGAAGTTTATGAAACACAATCTTGTGAAATAGATTTTGAAAATAAAGTTGATTCATTAGATACAACTGAGAAAGATTTATGTGAAGAAGTTTATGAAGAAAAAACTGTTGAGGCTGTTCAAGTAGCAGAAGTGAAAGTTGCCGAAGTTGTTAAATTAGCAGAAGTGAAAGTGTTTGAGACGAGTACACAAACTGTAGAAGATACATTTGAAGATACGTTTAACGAGACTTACTCACAAACTTACGCAAACGAGACTTATATAAACAAAGAGGCACCTTCTATACTTCAAAAATGTGAAGAAGACGAAATAGTTGAAAATAGCTTTGCATTTTTAGAAGATGACGACGAACTTGTTGTAGCTGATTCAGTCATTAAAAAATACGAAGACTTCGACCCAATTGAAGAAGATTTTGAAATAGCTGAAACTGAAGAATATGCTGAGTCTGAAGGACATGTAGACACTGTCAATACTGTTAATGTGTCTGTCGATGAGCCTTCTGAAATAGAAACTTCAGAATCTAGTTATTATGAAGAAGATAAAGCTGATTTAGAAAATAATACAGAACACTTGTTGAGTGAAGATGCGAAAAACGCAATTTGGCATATTGTCCAACAATCGTTTAAATATACTGATTTCAGTGCATCTACTTATCAAGATTTCCAAGATTTTATGAATAAAAACGTATTTGATAAAAAACTAAATCGACTTAATTGTGATATTAGAAGGTATTCAGACGATCTTAAAAAGAATATCTTATACTACTACAATCTAATTGAAGATTTAAAATATCATCTTCACTGTATTATAACGAATAAACAACTTATAAAAGCGGATAAATGGATGGAAGAGTTCGGTAAATTGCAAATTGCAAACAGAGTACACGAAATAGCAGGCACACCAAACGCCGATATTTTAGAGACTTATGACAAAATAGCAGTCCAAAATCTAGTTTCTAGCTTAGAGAGAGACTACACTTGGATGTATCTAAGCTCGAACTTATGGCTTGGATGTATATATGCAATATACGAATATCCAGAATTTGCACCAGCTCTATTTGCAGAACCTGCAGGCTGTATAGTTGATGAGATTATGTATGAATGTGATGATGTTATGATAAATTGGAGATCTGGGAGATAATTTTAGGGGACTGGGAGCAGTCCTCTTTATTTTTTGGATTATTTTATACATATATTTTTATAACAAGTTTTTAAATTATTAAATCTTCTCCTGTATTATTACCCTTTGAACCTAATACTTCTTCTCCAAAAACATTTCCATTCATCAACTTAATTATACATATAAAATCTTCATTTTTATCTATTACTTTATTTAAATCAGTTTTAAATCTTATCAGCTTAGATGGATTCATCTCCCCTCTAAATACCGATTTTTGAAAATGTGATAAGTATTTTTTACAAACTTTAAAAACCTTTTGCACACGTTTTTCTCCAACATCATAAAATACAAATACATAATTATAGTTTAATTTTTTACTCATTATAAATTCTCCTTACAATTAAATGGTATAAATTCTTTATCTTCCAATATATTTTTTATAAGTTTATAACAATCTAATTTTATTGCAGTTCTATATGATACCTTTCTCTTTAATGTTGGATGCATAAATACTGATTCTATTCTCTTTTCAAAAGCTTCTATAAATATTTTTCTTCCTTCTTCATTTAAAAGACAATAATTGTATTTTTTATCGAAATGCTTTGTTACTTGAAGTTTTTTCTTATTCACTAAATCAAAAATAGTCTTATATACTAATATTGGCTTAAATGCCTCACTAATATCTAAACTAAGCGAAAATCTTCCCTCTGATGGTTCATGTAAAAAACTAATTCTTTGATCTAAATGTGTTCTATAAATAGAATTTATTGTCTTAGCATATAAAACTGAATTTCCAAATGAAATTAAAGAATTTATCGGGTTATCTGGTGGTCTCTTAACTCTTTTATTCATTATAAAATCTTCTGGTAAAAAGTATTTGAAGGTAGAATAAAACCTCTGCCAAATTTCACCTTCAACTGCCATAACTTGTTGAATGCCTTTAGCATTTTCAATTTGTTTAAAAGCATCTTTTCTTATCCAATCTATTACTTCTTTTACCTCAAATTTTTCATGTCTATAGTAATGATACAAAATTTCAGAAATATTAACTCCAATTCCTTTTACAATAGACTTGGCTATTTTTAATCTCTCTTCACTATTTTCATATTTTTCAACTTGTTTAACAAGTAATTTTCCACTATTATATTTATTTCTAGGATAAAAAGTTCCACTATATCCTTCAAAGTAGTTAAAAAAATGTACTACAATATCATTTCTAGCTAAAAAATCTAATAATTTAGTATTTATACTAATCTCATTTAAGCAATATATTTCTTTAGTATTTTCAATTGGAATATATACATTTTTTCCATCTTTTCTAAAACATAATGAATTATCCTTTCTACTAAGTTCACCCATAGAAGTAATATATCTCGTACTACCCATATTTTACATCCCCTTTTAAATATAACAATATTCATAATAAGCACATTTTTTACATTTAGGTTTATTTAATACAGTTGGAATAGATTCAGAATTAATAAGTTTTTTTATATCTGAAATGTGAAACTCTAATTCTTTTTCAATTTCATCAGTAAGTTCAAAATAATACACTTTATTATCTGATTTTTTCTTTTCAACACACTCTAACTTTCCTTTTCTTATTATCCCTTTGCTTTTTAAAACTTTTAAGTAAAATAATAATTGCCATTTACTTGCATTTATATCTGAATCTGATTTTTTTATTTCTGTAAGATATTCCTTTGTGATCTTGTCTACTTTGATATTCTCAATTGATATTTCTGAATTGTCACTATCTGATGATTTTTGCTCATGAATTGCTTTTCCAATTTTAACAAGCTCGCTATTATCTTCTAAATTCAATCGATTTGCAAATAAGTAACATTGTCGTTTGCAGTGAAAATAATAGTTTATTATCGTTCCGTTAATTTTCATAATCTCACTCCCCTTTGGGTTGTTATTGAATTTTTCTTATTAATTTTATTATATATTATTTTTGTGTTTAAATATATTTTATATTGTTATTAAATTGTAATTTTTTTGTATTTTTATTATTTTTTGATGTTCCTTCTGTATTTAAATACATCTCATGTTAATGTTAAATACGTTATAATACTTTTTATTCCATTCAATACATTAGATTTAAATACATCTCATGTTAATGTTAAATATATATCTGCATCTAATACTGCTTACTACGAAGATAATTTAAATACATCTCATGTTAATGTTAAATCTAATCTTCTTAATCTTGTAGGACAAGGAAAGTTCAAATTTAAATACATCTCATGTTAATGTTAAATTTGGAATTGTAAGCAAAGGATTTGTTGCAGATATACTATTTAAATACATCTCATGTTAATGTTAAATTCCCCTTGGGCATTCTTTGTTTGGTCTAACATTATTATTTAAATACATCTCATGTTAATGTTAAATTTGGCATCACATTTTCAATCACCGGTGTTACTGCTATTTAAATACATCTCATGTTAATGTTAAATATATCAAAATCAGATAGTAAAATTTTGATTGGAGAAATTTAAATACATCTCATGTTAATGTTAAATAAAAGAAAATGGAACATATTCATTTTATACATTAGGATTTAAATACATCTCATGTTAATGTTAAATTAATCTTACAAACGGTTATTTGTACGAAGTATTTAGATTTAAATACATCTCATGTTAATGTTAAATTTAGCAAAAGGTGTTATAAACGGATAGGGGGTATAATTTAAATACATCTCATGTTAATGTTAAATAGTTTTAGAACTTGCAAAATATTATAATGATAATGAATTTAAATACATCTCATGTTAATGTTAAATATTTAAATCCAGTTCTATATCCCCAAATATCTTTTTAATTTAAATACATCTCATGTTAATGTTAAATTCGAACTCCAATATCTCTTTTATACTTTTCTCCGTATTTAAATACATCTCATGTTAATGTTAAATTATCTAGATTCGGTACTCTAGATAGCTTGTTTTTTAATTTAAATACATCTCATGTTAATGTTAAATAAGAAAGGGAACAAAAACAAGAAAAAATAAAGAAAGATTTAAATACATCTCATGTTAATGTTAAATGAGATCCATTATTTCAAAAAGCAGAAAGAAAACTCTAATTTAAATACATCTCATGTTAATGTTAAATCACTAATACCAAAGGTACTGGTTATATAATAACAGAATTTAAATACATCTCATGTTAATGTTAAATACTTTAATTGAATTTCTCTACAAAACTAATTGCTGCATTTAAATACATCTCATGTTAATGTTAAATAATTAACTAAAAATAGTTATGTTAAGTTTGATAAATTTAAATACATCTCATGTTAATGTTAAATACTTTTTCCGTTATATGTAGTGTATCCCCAACCATTATTTAAATACATCTCATGTTAATGTTAAATTTCTTCCAAATGCATCTTGCCCTTGTTCTATATAGATTTAAATACATCTCATGTTAATGTTAAATTTATAATGAAGATTTATATGGATTATTATATTGCGAATTTAAATACATCTCATGTTAATGTTAAATTGGTAAAATTTCTTCGGACTTAGAAGTCGAAGGATATTTAAATACATCTCATGTTAATGTTAAATAAGCTAGCGTTAGTACCTTCTAATAAAGCATTTCCATATTTAAATACATCTCATGTTAATGTTAAATTAAAGTAGAACAAACAGATATAAACAATGTAAAAAGATTTAAATACATCTCATGTTAATGTTAAATCGGTGAGTATTTTATATACGGTTCAGCGAAAAAAGAATTTAAATACATCTCATGTTAATGTTAAATCAAGGTTTACTTTCTAATTGACCTAAGTCCATTACTATTTAAATACATCTCATGTTAATGTTAAATTCATTATAATCTAAAATACCTGTAGTGCTTATATAGATTTAAATACATCTCATGTTAATGTTAAATTATAGAATAAATAGCATCCTTAAATAACTCAATCTGTATTTAAATACATCTCATGTTAATGTTAAATATTTTACCTCTAGGGCTTGATTTTACTGTATTTTATATTTAAATACATCTCATGTTAATGTTAAATAAATCTGACCTCTTTAATACATCTGGGAGTAACCCTATTTAAATACATCTCATGTTAATGTTAAATAACGTTTTGTAACAAATTTAACCATTTATTATTATAATTTAAATACATCTCATGTTAATGTTAAATAACCAAAGCACACAACTCTTTATAATGTTTTTCTTATTTAAATACATCTCATGTTAATGTTAAATGAATGAAAATAATTTAATCCCAGAGGGTGTATTGTAATTTAAATACATCTCATGTTAATGTTAAATCTCTAAAAACCCCGAGAATGAAAATAATTTAATCCCATTTAAATACATCTCATGTTAATGTTAAATTTGTTCAAGTCCAGATATTATCTGTAAATTATTTCTTATTTAAATACATCTCATGTTAATGTTAAATAAATAGCAGACTATCAAAGGCAGATCACTATGCTATTTAAATACATCTCATGTTAATGTTAAATGATATTAAAGAAGTTAATACCCCACCTAGTAAAGCCTATTTAAATACATCTCATGTTAATGTTAAATTAGATTCTGTTAGATTAAAACAACTTTGGACATAGTTATTTAAATACATCTCATGTTAATGTTAAATACAAAAGGTTTATTGGATTAATGGATCAATTACCATATTTAAATACATCTCATGTTAATGTTAAATTCTTAGAACCTCTTAGAAAGGCTCTCAGGAGGTCATATTTAAATACATCTCATGTTAATGTTAAATACCACTAATATACCCATTTCTTATTTATATAATATCACATAAACATTGAAATACCAACAATCATACAAAACTTTTCCAACCGAAATACATAAGCAGATATTTTTATAAACAAATCGCCAAACCCCTTTATTTAACTCTGTTACAGCCATATCATATGCAAAATAAGGTTGGAAAAATCTTTAGATAAATTCACCTATATTATTCATAAACTTATCTTTATTTAGTTTACCATCTTTAAAATACTCTTCTCCATCATATATGCAGTATATATCACCGATCATATCGTTGTAGCATGGTATTTGGCTGCATACAATTTGGTATGTAAAGTAGTTCATATAACTTCTAATTTCAGATAGTTTTACTTGCTTTTTGGCATAGTTCATTTTATTATCACAAAGCAGTTTTTTATAATTATCCCAGACTTCTTTTCCGTCTATAGTAGTGCCATCTTCTAAAGTTATTTTTGTGCAAAGATAAATTGTAGTAGACCAGTTGTCGTCGTCTATAAGTTTCATTCTTTTTTCTATTTCAAATGATTTTAAATCTCCAACTTTACTAAAGAAATCATCTATATTATTTTCGTTTAATTCATTATTTCTTTCTTTTATAAGTTCCATCACAGTTTTATAGTAATCGCTGTAATTTTTATCAATCAATATATTTCTATTTTCTTCGTTTAAAAGAGTTAACGCTGTGTTTGCTCTATAATCATTTGCATATACATCTTTGATGCTGTCTAATTTAAAAAAGTATACTATTCCATCTCTCTTTCCTGATCTGTTTATCCTTCCCATAAATTGTTCCTCATTATCCATAGTCGACACATCTTTATATCCTATGTCCATATCGATATCAACACCCGCCTCGATAACTTGTGTAGATACTAATATTATCCCATTTTGTTCTGCTTTTTCGCTATTTACAACATTTAAAATTCTCTTTCTCTCAGCAATACTATCATCTCCTGTCAATAGCTCAATCAAACAACCTCCTTCTTCTGAAGGAAATTCTTCTTTTAATCTATTATAAAATTCATATGCTGATTTTTTAGTGATAAACTCTATTAAAATTTTCTTTTTTAATTTCATTTTTTTAATAACATGTTCAAATAATACATCTTTATTAAATTCACAATTTAAAAGCTCATAACTCACCTTCACCCTATCTTTAAACTTTGGATTTAGAAAATATTTTTCTCTATTTTTAATTAAACTCGTTGTTTTTATATCCCCGTCTAATAAAAAGTTTAAATTTGGAAGTGTTGCCGACATTATTATAAATTTTATGTTTAGTATATCTGCAAATGTTTTGAAAAAGGTGATTATCTCGGTCCAAATTGTGATTTTATAAGATTGTATTTCATCTAATACAACTACGCTATTTGCTAATTGGTAAAATCCAGAGCATGACTCCCTTCTGCTCCCAAACATAATGTCGAATAAACTTACATTAGTCGTCAATACCATTGGATAATTTAAAAACAGTTTATCAAGCCAAAACTTTTGATAATCGCTATCTGTATATTCAAATTCTTCATTTGTACCTTCGTTATTTTTATTTGTAGGACTATATGTTTTAATCGGCTTTATTGAGTTTATTACTGCAAATTTTTCATATACTGCTTTATTATTTCCAAATGTATTTTTTAGACTGTCTGACGTCTGCTCTATTAATGTATTAAATGGGTATATATAAAATATTTTGTTTAAGTTTTTGTTTATTTCGATAAGTTTATAACTTAAATTTATTGATGAATTTGTCTTTCCGCTTCCGGTTGGTGCTTCGAAGTAGTATATATTTTCATTCTTATTTTCTACTAGGCTGTTTTCACTTTCTATAAAAATTTCAGTCCTAAATTCATTAATATCTTTTTCATCATTTTTGCATACTTTATCAAGTTTATTTTCATCACGATTTATATCTTTTTCTAAATTTTTAGTTTTCCTATACTCATCTATCTTTTTATTTATATCAGTATTTTTAAAAATATAATAAAACTCGTTTATATCTTGTATTTCACCGACTGAATTACTCTTAACACCACTTATGTATTCGCTAGTTGCCAAATAGTCACAACTCACCAAAACAGAATACACCAACCTATAATATGTAAAAATACATATTGATTTTTCTTTAGTAGCATTTTCTAACAATTCTCTTACATCTTTTTTCAATCTATTTAAAGTCTTTTCTCCCAATATAAATTTATCTTTCTTAAATAAATCTATATTTTTATCTTTTAATAATTTTTCCAAATTAAAAATGCTATCTTTTGCACTACAAGATAAATTATTTATTTCATTTACATAAGTTTCAAAATCACCCAAATCACTGTGGTGTCTAGATATTATAAAAGAATTTAAAACTATAAAAAATCGTAAAACTTTCTTTTCTTCAAGCTGTAAATCTCTAAATTCTTCTTTTAGTTTTTTGCAATAATAATGAATATACACAGTAGATGATATTTTTGAATGTTTTGAACCTATGGCATATCTGTACTCGTCGTTTGTATAATCATCTTTTATTATCTTGTTTTGCATTTTTAAATCTTGAAATAGGGGGTTTAGCTTTCCTATGTCGTGCAGGATTATCGTATTTAATAACATCTCCCTAAAAAGTTTTCTAGAGTTTTTGCTACAGTTTTCAAAGAATTTGTTTTCTATATTTAAAAAGATTTTGTCTAACTTTTTAGCTTGAAAAATAAGATCAAAATAATACTTAACCCTATCTATATGTTCAGACAAAAGCTCTTTTTTCTTGTTTTTATTGTTGTCATCTATATGGGCATAGAATGTATAATTTTCATTTAAAAATTCGCTTATTTTAAGCGTTTTACAGTTTTTTAAGTACATATTAACCTCCAAAAAAATCTATAAAGGAGGTATATACCTCCTTTATATTTAATAAAATACTATATTTTTATTTTCAATCTTAAAAATATCTATATCCTCAGTTTTTTTCAAGTTCATATTTGTAAAAATAAACTTCTGCATTATATATAAATTTGTTTGGCTTTCAAGTGCTATCGGTAGCCTTTCCTGATATTTAAATTTTGGGACATATGTATAGTCATAATCTTCGTCGTACTCATCAGATTCGTCATCTTCGTCATAATTATTAATTACAAACATATTTTCTTTAAAAAGACAGTCTATATTTAAACAGTTTTTTAAAATTTCTATATCACTTTCTTTAAAAAGCTTTATATTTTCCATATTAGCAATATGGTCGTTTTTTCCCAAATACGGTATATAGATAGTTTTTCTATTTAGTATAGAGTTTGCTAAAGACTCGCTCACCTCATCACAAACTTGAAAATATATATCCCAAGATGGATACTCAAGCCACTGCTCTTTTATAATAAGATTTCCGCCTTGCTCTTTTGATGCATAGCCGACGCTGTTGTTAAATACTTGTACCTTTTTTTCAAAATAGCCTTCATTATTAGGTGAAATAGATATTTTTATATCTTTTAACTTGTCATAAAACTCTGGATATATAATACCCTCTTCTTTTTTGTTTTTCTTATTTTTTATATTTTGGTTGTGAAATTTCATTTTATTATATCCATCATAACCCAAAATTGCCCCAAATAAACCTAAAAGAGCAACTTTGTGGATATTGCCATAGCTATAATATAAAATAGAATTGACATCGGGCTTTTTGAAAAATGCGTTCCTTCCCGAAAGTGTAAACTTCAAAATCTTCATATTTTACACCTCTTTTTGCGTAAATATATTGTATATTTTAGCTCCTTTTATATCACTTTCCAATTTTGTAGTATCTGAATTTATATAGATTTCTACTGATTTGATTTTATCACTCAAAGAGTTTATAAGCTCTGAACAAGTTATTCTTATTATGTTTTTGTCTTGTGATTTTTCAAACTGTATATATTGTGATAAATCTGGTAGATATAAATCCCTTTCAGTTTCTACAAATAGACCAAATTCATTTTCACATCCCATTTTTGAATTAGTTGAATAAGAAGTAGCTGCTTTTAGAGAAGTATCTTTAAATTTTTTATAGTCATCTTCTGTATATCCTTCTGTCAATTCAAGCTCTTGATAGTTTTTGTAAGCTGATGGATTTATTGCAAATGGGTAGAAATAATGTGCCTCATTGCTCACTATTTTTGTGCCAAGTGTAGAACTTTTTGATTCTGTTTGGTCTTGGTTGTTTGATTTTTTAGAGTCCTTGTTTTTAGGATCTCTAAATGGAGATAAAATCTGTTGTTCTTCTGGAGTTGTATCTTTGTATTTATTAAACCCTTGACCAAGTTGGACAGCTCCTGTTATTGATACATTATTTCCCTCTTCTGCAAATGTAGCCCCAAAGTTTTTAACATCGATACATTTAAATAAATTGCTTATTACAAGTGATGCATCTTTACATTTTTTTAAATCTTCTATTTTAAATAAATACTCGTATCTTTCTTTTAAAGATCTTGGGACTAATTGAACATTATTTTTATTATCTTTACTTATCTTCATTGATTTTATATAAAGGACTTTTTCACCCTCATCTTCCCACATCTTCTTCATAGGGTATTTAAAAGCCTTATCACTTCCAAATGTGCTTCCGTCTGAAGTTGTCTTTGGATATCCTGTAAAATCTGCATTCCAATTTGCCATTATAGATTTTATCCCCAATACTCCATATACTCTTTTATCCATCTAAGCATCCCCCTTTTTTTCATCTTTTTCATATACTAAATTATTACTTAAAAATCCCGCAAGCAATATATCTTGGTCTATTTTGCTTTCTGGACGATATCCTAATACCATTGAATATAATTTTTTAAATTTATTGTTTAGACTCATTGAATAATTATAGTTTTTATATAGTCTCATAAGAGTAGTTTTTATAACTTCGTCGTTTTTTGCATTTAAAAATGGATTTATAAGTGATTGATTTTTGTTGCTTGATTTGCTAAGTGTAAGTAAATAATAAGCAGTTTGTCCAACTGCAAAAAAATATTCCATATCATTTTCTATTGTATCAAGTTTTTCATTTTGTTCAGATTTATAATTTATCTTTTCTTTTAAATTAACTTTAACACTATTTAAAAAATCTGCCATTTTATTCTCCCCTTTAAAATATTCTATAAAAGACCATCTCAAGTTAAACTGATGTATAGCTGATATATTAAATCCTTTTACAACTGAATCTTTTAAAATTTCTAAAGTTGCTTTATTTAATACAGCTTCAATATCGTTAAAATATCCTTTATAAAGCCAGTTAAATATAGAATTTCTACACATCAATAAATTTCTTTTTTTGACATTATCATTGAATTTTATCTCATTTGCATCAGTGAAATAATTTCCTTTTAAAAACTTAGAAAAATACACTTCATGTAAAAGTTCCTGAATATCTTTCTTGTCGTAGTATTTAGAGTAATATTCTACATTATCTCCTTTTGAAAAATTCAAATCTATGTCTATATAAGATTTATAATAAAAAGCTTTTTTAAGATTATATTTATAATTAGAAATAATGTCATAATCTATAATTTCAAGATTTTTCCCCTTTTGGATTCTAAGATAGATTCCTGTAAAATCATGTTTTTCTAGCATTTTTCCATTTTCTAGCTGATTTATAGTATTTCTTGTTTTAGACTTTTGTTCGTCGTTATCTATATATATATTGTATTTTTTTCTAGCTGCACATCCTGAAAGATAATCAAAAAACTTCTTTTGTAAAAATACTTCTTCATTATCTATCAAGTATGGTATTTTTGTCTTTCTTGTTTTGTTGTCTAGATAAGGCTTTTTACCATTTAGCCCTAAATTATCATTTGGAAATCCAAACAACTTATTATCTATTATTTCGTTGTATTCATTTTTATTATATATATTGGGTATAAGGTATCTTTTACTTTCCTTTTTATAAAGCTCTATCGTCTTATCTTCATCTTCAAACCTAAAAAATATCTTTAAATAATCTTTGTTTGTATTTATATTTAATTTAAAAATATTGCCTTTTATCCAGCTTCTTATACTTTCCAAAAGCTCTTCATCTACTTTGCCTATTTCGTCTTCAGTCATTTTATAGACATCTCTTGATTTTTTATTGCTTTGATATTTTTTCATAGGTTCTTTTAAAATATTATAAAAATCATCTATAATCTTATCACTTAACTTGTTTTTTATATTTTCCTTTTTAATAAAAAAACTAAGGTAGTTGTTGCTGTGAATTGTCTTTGTCGTATCCATAGGTTTATTCATATCAACTAGCTTGCTGTAATAGTCGTACATCTTTGCTTTATTATAGTCTATATCTCCAGTTTCCAAAGCTTTATCACTATTTTTATCAAGTTTTATATCAAAAGGTTCTCTCATTTTAAACCCATCATTACAAATATCTACTATTATATAAGTCCCATCAGCTGGTATATGATAATCTGTAATTAATTTGTCGCCTTCTTGTTTTAGTATTTGTTCAAAAATATCTAAACAATCCTTTAACATTCAAACACCCCCTATTTATAGGAATTTATAGTTTACAAATCCGCAGCCTCTCGAATTCATCTCCATAATTCCCGCACCAAGCGCCATATATGCCAGTTTTTGTGCCCTTTTGTCATCACTTATATAAAGGTTTATCTTGTCACCTAATAGCTTTATATCTTTATATTTTACTGAAATAGGCTTTTTGTTTTTTACATCAATTTTGTTGAAAAGATCAAAATCCTCTTTCATCTTTTCCCCTGTGATTTTGTTGTATTTTTTTATAAGGTTTTCCTTTATCCTTCTTTCATAATCATCAATCGACATAATATCTCGCCAATATCCGTTTTCATTTTTAATTATAGCTGGTGTTAGAGAATAAATTTTTTCAATAGGTCTTTGAGATATGATTTTGATTTCGCTAGATAATGCCTTGATAGAATGTGTCTCTATATTTAAAAGTGAATTTGAGAAAAACTCTCCCAAATCTAAATTAACCGTTCTTATGGTAAGCGTATATATCTTTCCTTTTTTATAAATTTTATCTGACTCAACTGGATATGGAAAATCAAAACAATAAAATTTATACTCGTTTTTTTTGTGCATTTCTAGCAATTCTTTTCTTTTTGAAAAGCTATAATCGATTAGAGAGCATACCTTTGACTGTATATCACTTGCATTTGTATCTTCTTTTAGTAAAATTTTTACCCTTATTTGTATAACTTTCATGTTATATCCCCCAGATTTATTATTTTTTATATTTTTATTATATATGACTTTTACATATTTTCACAATATTTTTGTATTTATATTTCAATAATTGTTGCATTAAGTGATTTTTGTTAATTAGGAGATGTATTTTGGTTTACTTTTATCTTTTGAGATGAAGTATGTGTTTTATTTTTATTGAATTGAAAATATATATTTTAAAAATTGTTAAATGGAGTTAGATACATCATATGTTACTGTTAAACGAATTTCGAAACTTTCAAATCAAGTTAGCAATAGAAATTTAAATGCATCATATGTTACTGTTAAACTGTCGCAGGCAATTATATCTAAAGTATTATGGTCTATTTAAATACATCATATGTTACTGTTAAACACAAAAGGTTTATTGGATTAATGGATCAATTACCATATTTAAATACATCATATGTTACTGTTAAACCTTCTTCTAATGTGCTAAATCCTTCTTCATCATCCTCATTTAAATACATCATATGTTACTGTTAAACACAATCAGATATAAATGCTTGTTCGCATGCTTGGACATTTAAATACATCATATGTTACTGTTAAACATTTTGCTTTTTACCAATATTATATTGTTGATACAGATTTAAATACATCATATGTTACTGTTAAACAAGAATTTACTACATTTGTTGGCGGAGCTAAAGTATCATTTAAATACATCATATGTTACTGTTAAACTATATTTGAATTAAAGGCTATGTTAGCTTTCTTTGTGATAAATATGATATAAAAATAGCCATATCTTAGTGTTTCTAATATATTAAATCCTAAGATATGGTTATTTTTATAATTTACTATAAATAATTATCAATATATTAATAAAGTCAATTATCCTTTAAACATAAATTCATACTGGTTATTATTTTTATTTATTAAAACATTTAAAGTTCCTTCTATCTTGTCATGAAAATCATTTATTGAAGTAATACTTTCTATATATATGTATTCGTTAGCACTAGAGTTTGAATTTATATTGCATGAAAGGTGTGCATCTCTTTCTTTATCGCTAAAAAATAGTTTATCTAAACTCACAGAAATCAATTCATCAGATTTATTTTCTATGATTAGTTCAATCATGCCAGCATTGTCCTTATATTGAAGATTTACAGCACTTATTTTTAAATCTTCATTATCAACTAAAACTGGATTTTCATAAAAATCAATTACATTCTCATTCTGTGCTTCTACTTTTATTGATTCATCTACATCTGATTTATTAGAATCAATATTTTCACAACCTACTATTAATGATAACATACACGCACAAATACATGATATTAAAATATACTTTCTCATAAAATACCCCCTATTTTTTATTCCCTAATTCATAATATATAACAATTCTGAACTATGACTATATTATACTTAATATTCAATTATTTTCCAATTGCAAAAAATAATTTCATTAATTTTAAACTGCAATATCTTATTTTAAGTTAGTTCAATAAGTCTATTTCTAATAGTATCTCTTGTTACAAGTGTTTCTTTAGTAGCTACATTTACTAACATATCTTTAATTCTATCGGTTTTCTTATTCTTCTTACTTAATTGGAGAAATTTAAACCAAGCTAAGTAGTTTGATATATATTTTGTAGATACACCATTAAAATGCATTATCCATCTTTTAAAACTACTATGAAGTGCATTTATATGTTGTAAATGATAAACACTATCTATCATAGATTTACCTCTAGGAATTTGTTTTAATTCTATATTTAATTTATCTTTTACTCCTATATATGACTTATGTGAATCCACACAAAAAGTAGTTTCTTCACATATTTTATTATCAAAGAAGTTAATTATTTGATTCGTTGTAATTCTACTATTACAAACCGCACCCATAAGAATATTTCCTTTTCTATCAATTGCAGTTTCTATACAAATCTGTTCTTTTGAAACTCCTCTTTTTTTCTTATCATTTTTACCTTTGCCTCTTTTTCTAGGTTCTCTAGGCATCACAAATGTAGTACTTTTAGAATGGTTTCCTTTAAAAGATTCCTTAATAAAGCATTCATCAACTTCAACTATACCTTCAACTTTATCATTTTTTAATGATAGATTTATTACATCAAGTATCCTATGACGCATATAGAAAGATGTTTTAACACCTACTCCAATTTCTTCGGCACATTTTCTTATAGAAAGTCCTAATATCATTAATTCACAGTATTTTAGCCATTTATCTAGACCTAATTTTGTATTAGAGAATGGAGAAAGAGTAAATTCATCAAAGCTTGTACGACAATTTTTACAGATATATCTCTGTCTTCCGTTAGATTTTCCATTCTTATTTACATTTTTACATTGGCATTTAGGACATTCATATCCCTTTGAAAATCTACTTTCTTTAACATTATCTCTAATTTCAGATGAATTAAATAAGCTACTTAGTACTTCTTGCGCTACTGAAATTAACTCTCTAAGTTCACTCTTTTTTAAATCTTTTATCATAGCTTTTATATCTGTCTTTGGCATAATATTATATATCCTTTCTAAAATAGGTTGAAATATAGTTAATATCTATATTATAACCTATTTTAGATATAATTAATCACAAAGTTAGCTAACATAGCCGAATTAAAATGTGTACCACGTTCAGCAGTATTTAAATACATCATATGTTACTGTTAAACAATTAGTTGTTATAGTTTCTACTGTTGTAACTATATCATTTAAATACATCATATGTTACTGTTAAACACGTTAACCTTTAAATTAATTAAATCAAAATATGATTTAAATACATCATATGTTACTGTTAAACGCCCTGTCTAGCTCTGGAAGCCTAATAAAAAATACTATTTAAATACATCATATGTTACTGTTAAACCAGAGTGCTTAGGTCTAGTTTCTATAAGTTTTCAACTATTTAAATACATCATATGTTACTGTTAAACAGAAGGATATCTTGATGAGGCAGAAAAGTTAATGATATTTAAATACATCATATGTTACTGTTAAACATGTAGAGATTTAGGATATACATTCAAAACAGATAAATTTAAATGCATCATATGTTACTGTTAAACATGGATGCTTATGTAGCAGAAGGAAATTCGATACTATTTAAATACATCATATGTTACTGTTAAACGCTGGATTGTTTTTAAATTTACGATTAATATCTTTCAATTTAAATACATCATATGTTACTGTTAAACAACAAATGTTAATCCAATTAAATACGGATTACTATTATTTAAATACATCATATGTTACTGTTAAACTGAATCATCGGCTAATCCTAATTTTATTTTTATTTTATTTAAATACATCATATGTTACTGTTAAACACATCAAGATGTTACGTTATTTATTCCTAGAAAAAAATTTAAATACATCATATGTTACTGTTAAACATATATTTATACGTTAGAAGATATTGAAGATAAGCATTTAAATACATCATATGTTACTGTTAAACAATGTAGAAAAATTAGCTTATGCAGTAGGTGGAGCTAATTTAAATACATCATATGTTACTGTTAAACTGTATTTACCGTAACAGATACAGGAGTCGGAATGTTATTTAAATACATCATATGTTACTGTTAAACTGGCTTCAGATGGGTCTATGGAAGTTGGCCAATATATATTTAAATACATCATATGTTACTGTTAAACTCTAAGATAATCCATCTTTTGCGATGTTGTCATGGATTTAAATACATCATATGTTACTGTTAAACGTGTATTTTTCAATCAGACTCAAACTATTAAATTTATATTTAAATACATCATATGTTACTGTTAAACGTATCAAGTCACTTTTGATAGATATATAATACAACAATTTAAATACATCATATGTTACTGTTAAACGCATCACCTTCTATAAACTCTCCACATTCTTCGCATATTTAAATACATCATATGTTACTGTTAAACTCTATAACCTAGAAACCTATATAGTAAAAATACATCATTTAAATACATCATATGTTACTGTTAAACGGGCATCATCTAACTCGTATCCCCTCCCCCTCTTTTATTTAAATACATCATATGTTACTGTTAAACCACCCTATTTTACACATTCTACATTTATATAATATCACACACTTCCCCAAATACCAACATTTCTAAGAATTATTTCCAACCAACTTCCCAATGACATAAAAAAATCAAAAAACACCCTCAAGCCCTTGCAACATCACCAACCCAAGTCAAAACAAATTTTTTCGATTGGAAAAAATAACAAAAAAAGCCAGAAAGTCAAAATACTCTCCAGCTTTTCATACATCACATGTTACGGTTAATTATAAATTACTTATAAGTTAAATATAATTTAAAAACATCTTATGTTGATATTAAAATCAGTATAATTAATCTTAATATAATAAAGATTATCAAATTCGCCAAAAAATTTCAATATTAATTCCACATACTTTTAAAAGCTCATAACTAAATCTAAATTTCAATCTAGTTATGGGCCTTTGACTATATTATTCATCATTCTTGCATCTTATTATATTATCTTACTTTTTATTTTTATAATCCTCTTTTAAACATTTGTCGATTATTTTTCTTATTGTCGTTTCACTAAGTTTATATTTTTTACGAAGATCTCTATAGTTCATATTTTTATCCCTATAATCTTCATATATCGCTCTATTCTTTTTTGATATATCGTGTTTTTTCTGAGATGGAATATATATTCCTCCCCCACCATACTCTTCTACTATCTTTTCATAACATTCGATTCCAACTATTTTTACAAAAGAGTGTAGGTTTATTGGAACTACTTTAAGATATCTTTCATCAACTTCATAATTTTTTTTCATAATTTCCTCCCCTTTTCTTTAATTTTTTTATTGTGCTTGTATAATACTGATATCTTAAATTTTCTACTTATCATCCCTCCTTTATTATAATTTAAAAGCGAAATCCCTATATGAAAAGTATTAGCTCTATATTATATTTTTTAAAACATCTTACTAGTTATATATATGAAGTATTATAACTATATAAAAAACTATTTTTGGATTTCTAACTTTCTTATAATATATAATTATACAAAAAAATAAAAAATCCTCCTGACTTTTTTAAAATTCTTAAAAAAAATAAAAATTTTTTACTGTTTTTGTCAAACTTTAAAAAAAATATTTTTTTCAAGTAGTTTGTTGGATTTTTTATATTATTTTTATTTACTATTATATTATAAAAGTAATAAACTGGACCTTCCAGCAGGATGTGTATGTATGTTGTGATTTAACTTGAGAGCAAACCAGAAAGTCCAGCTTTATTAATGACTTTTTAAATTATATCATTAATATTTTAAGTGATACAAATGAATAATTGATGAAAAACAATGAGTACCTGCTCTCATGAGTACTGTCTCTTTTGAAGTTTCAAAAGAGTTGGTTATTTATCTAACTACATTATGAACATTATTATTTTATGTTATACATATTTTTTTAAAATTTTTTTAGGAGGTTTTATTATGAAGTACACAATAGAAGGATTTTCTCAAAAAGTTGCAAAAGATCTTGGTCTTGATGCTTTGGATTTGATAATACTTAGATGGTTTGTAGATTTTAAAGACTCTGGAAATATGCGCACAGAGTTTATAAATGGCGAAAAATACTACTGGATTCGCCACAAAAAACTAACTGACGAACTTCCAATTTTAAGTATGCAGACAAATGCTTTTTATAGAAGACTTAGAAAAATATGCGAATGTGGCGTTTTGAAAAGAGTCTTATTAAAAGAAAATGGCAGCTATACTTACTATACACTTGGAGAAAATTTTATAAAACTTATATCTACACAAAGTCTTTCACACTCTAAATCATCTAAGAAAACTAAGAAAAAATCTAGTTTAACAAAAGACGAAATATCTTCTATAATGTCAGATATTGACGCATATGAAAAAAGTGCTGAGCCTTTTGATAAAGTCAATAATTTAAATAATTTAGATGAAGAAAACTTATCTTTAAATACTAGTTCTATATTTTCTGAATTATCATCTTCGTCTTTAGAACAATTGCCTACATCTTCTGAGTCGTCACCTTCGTCTTTAAAACAAACACCTACATCTTCTGAGCAATCACCTTTGTCTTTAAAACAAACACCTACATCTTTTGAGCAACCACCTTCGTCTTTAGAACAATTACCTACATCTTTTGAGCAATCACCTTCGTCTTTAGAACAACCACCTTCGTCTTTAGAACAATCACCTTCGTCTTTAGAGTCTGACCAAATAATTAATCTATCAAATAAATCTATCACATCACAGTACAAAGATGACGTGAGTGCTGAATTTTTACTTTCTGAGCTTATGTGGACTCTGATAAAGAAAAACAACCCAACGTTCAAAGAGCCTAATTTTAACGATTGGTCAAAGGCGTTTGATATTATTTTAAACAAAGACAACCGAAACTTCCAAGAGGTTACGGAGCTTATCAAGTGGATTTATCTAGAAAATGGATTTTGGGGTACTCATATTTTAAATCCTTGGTATTTCAGGGATTGTTATGAAAAGGTTCTAGCTAGAAAAAACTTTGAAACTTCAAAGAAAAACCTGCTTTCACAATGCAGTCTATATTCAAAACAAAGTTTATCTTCAAAACAGTTAAATCAGTATTCAAGCTCGGACTTAAGCGAGTTTGAAGATATGTAGTAAATTTAAAATCGAGGTGATTTTTATGAATTTATATGACTTAGATGCGGAAAGAAATATTTTGAGCTGTGTATTTTTAGAAAATGATGTAATTATCGAGGGCAACAGGGTCAACTTGTGCGCGGACGACTTTTTCTACACTCAACATTCAATCATCTACACATATATGAAAAAGCTATACGACACTAATATCGGAATCGATCCGGTGACTTTGAGGGCTGAGCTTGAAAAAAACGACATGCTCGAAAAGGCAGGTGGAATTTCTTATCTTGCTGGGCTGACTGCTCTCATTTCAGTTTCTGACAATGTATCGTTTCACATGAAAATTGTCAAGGATTTGGCGACAAAACGCAGCATAAAGGACCTGCTTTCAAACACTACAAAAGACATCAAAAAGCTAGATAGCAAAGACCTTCTACAGTTTTCTGACGACTTAAAAGCGACACTTTTTGACAGTGGAAATGTAGAGGATTTGATTATAGATGTGTCAACTATTGCCCCTCAAGTTGATGATGTAGGAAGTATCCAAACTGGCTTTTCTGCGATTGATTCGGCGACCGGCGGCGGGCTAAACTTCGGTACGCTGACTGTTTTGACAGGTAATCCCGGCTCTGGAAAAAGTACATTTTTAAATCAGATTTTGTCTAATGCTATGAGCTTGGGCTTTAATGGATTTTTATATTCTGGTGAACTTTCTTACCAGATGTCGTTGGATTGGTTTTGTAAAACTGTCGCAAATCCAAACCACCTCTCATCTTGTATTAATTCTTTTGGAAGATATACAAAAGTTACGCCAGAAGGTCGCGAGGAAATTTTAAATTGGGTAAAAGACAGGCTGTTTTATTATTCAAAAGACGCCACAGCCGACGAGATAAATTTAGTAAATGCCATTGAGTACGCTGCGATTAAGAAAAATGTAAAACTGTTTATACTAGATAACTTGATGACGCTAGAATGTAGCGGTTCTGACAAATACGAAAAACAAATTATCGCCGTAAAATCACTAAAAAACTTAGCAAAAAAATACGACCTCGTCATAATCCTAGTCGCCCACTCCAACAAAAGCTCACTTTTAAATCGTGAGCCACACGTTTTTGAAATATCAGGAGCAAGCGAAATCCCAAACTTGGCGGACTACGTATTTAAAGCGACTCGCGAAAACAGCGAGCCCGAAACCTACATCCTCCTTCTAAAAAACAGAATCACAGGCATAATAAAGAAAAAACTAAAACTACACTTTGACAGCGATAGAAAGAGATTTTTCACCCAAGGAAAATCAGAACTGCAAAAAGACTACGGCTACTCCCCAAAACTAGAACAAGGAAGTTTTTTATAAACACTTAAATTCCTTATCACAAACTCGTTAAATAGAATCACAATCCCCCCAAATTTTACAATAGCAAAAGGCGTGATCCCTCACGCCTTTTTATTTAAACTTTATTCTTCAATAAAACTAAATTCTATATAATCTCCGTTTTTTAATTCTATTTCAAAATCATAGTATTTCGTCTCGTTATCGTCTTCTTCTTCTGATCCAATCTTAAATGTCCTTATGGCTCTAAACCCAATTTTGCTCGTGCTGTTTGCGTCTTTGGATAACAACAAAATTTTGTCACCAAATCTCATAATAACGTTACAATCCAGGACCAAGTGTATTGGGTTATCTCTCGAATGATACATCACTGTACATTCTCTGCCTGGACGATTCAAATCAGTTCGATATAATTCCTTATTTTCGAGTGTTTCGACAAAGCGCTCAATCCCCACTTCTTTCACAATCGCCCACCTCCTTATATTTATATATGATAAAATAAGGAGGTTTATTACTTTGATTGTAGTTTATCTTGATTATAAAAATCTTCTAAGCATATCTTGGTGCACAAAGCTCACACATTCGATTCCATATTTTATCTGCTCTACTAATTCTTCGCTGTCGAATGTATCTTCTCCATGAGCATATACAAGTTCGCCCACAACTACATTTTCGCTATTTATATAAAATTTAAATGCTTCGTATTTTTCGTTGTATTCGTTTAGACATTCCAATAATTCAATCGGATAATCTGAGTTTTTCCCCTTCATAAATCTATAAGTGACGACTGTAAACGGGTTGTCAGAAATCATAAATAGTCTAATTTCACAAGGATATTTCATCCCATATACATCTTGTAGTGTGTAAAGACATAGTCTGTTTTCGTTATTTTCTATTATTTCAAATCTATTTAAAGTTCTCGACTCTTGCAACTCGTGGATTAATATCGGTTTTTTCTCAGCAAAATTCATAATCTCGCCCCCTAAATAAAAAATAATATAAAACTTATAAGATGTCCATTATATCATCTTTGACATTTGATACAATTCCCAAACCATCTTGCAATAGTTCGATAAATTCGTATCCACTAAAGTTATTGCCTGATCCGATATATGCTATTTTCGCCGTTATAAAATTTTGTGGTGTAATGTAGTATTTTATAACTAAGCTGTCGTTGTTGTATTTATGCAACAATCTAAGCACTAAATCTTTCTTTTTGTTGTCTTCTAATTTTGCAATAACATAATTTATTGAATTATAACAACTAGAATTCGGTATTGATATGGATACTTCATAAAAGTCCCCAGCAAACATTCTAACTGATGGTTTTAAACTTAGTCTCAACATCTTGCTGTCGTCTTGTAAAACGTCGAATGCTGAAAATAAGCCAGTTTCTTTGAGAGTCTTTTTAAGTAGTGACTTTCTTCTATAAAACTCCATATTATCATCCCCTTAAAAATCTACTTATTGATTATATTGTAGGTATATTTTTCGTAATTTTCAATAAATTACTTTAATAATTTGTGAAAATAAATTGTTGTAAAAAAAAAGTGCCAATCGAACCGAGAGTTATGTATGTAAAGTCCGATTGGCAAATAGCAAGATTGGAATCTCTTGCTCCTTGATTATGCATAATAATTATGGGCTTATTATATGACCTTCCGAACGGCCATTGCAACAAACAAGGAACAAAATGTCTTTAATTAATTTTATTATGGGTTTTTTGGATTAAAGTTTATGCATTGTATATAAATAAGTATATTTTTATTGTAGACAGGTTTTCACTTTTTAAACACATTTTGTAAATTTTTTTTTAAAATTTAAAAATCTGCGTTATCTTTCTCGTTTTCTTGGTCTTCGGCATCACTTGCCCCGTCGTCTTCGTCTTCATCTTCGTATCCGTCGTCGTCTTTGTCGTTTATGTCGTCATTGTCTTCGTCTAGATAATTTTCGTCTATATTTTCGATTGCATCACTGTTGTCGTCTGAAGAGTTTTGCTTGTCATTATCGATACATCCATTTATAAATAAACATAAAACTACTCCAAGTACGATAATTATCCTTTTCATAAATAATACCTCCACCTTTATATTTCACTTGTCATTAATAATAGTATTGTTTCCTTTTATAAACTTATTCAGATTTTCTAAACTTATACTTATTTAGTCTTTTTAAACTTATACTTGTTAAGTTTTTCTAAACTTTGTTTATATCATTTTCTATAATACCATAAAATGGAGGTTATTTAAAATAAGCCAAATCTCAAGAACTTATCTATATAGGCTTCTTTACAAAACAAAATCTTCAAAAACTCATCATCATCTAGATAGTCCATGCATTTTATCATAAGATAGTCGAACAACTCATTATAAAAATAATCTCTGTTTTCTTTTATATAAGGATCTTTTTTAGAGTGTTTATTGAAAAACTCGACTTTATCTATATTAAATAGCATTTTTTTAAAGTTTTTGTCCTTTTTAAAATCATTTAAATCTTCTTTATAATAATCACAATCTAAAAACATATCTCTTTTCTCTATATTTTCTTGATTAATAATAAATGTAGCTATTTCATCATAAGAATACTCCTCATCATATGCACTTCTATATAAACTGCTGTATAGAAGGTAAAATTCTTGAAAAATATCCATTTTGTCATCATTATCACTTTTTATCTGCTCTAAGACCAACAAGACTATATCATTTTGGATAAACACCTCGTATTTTCTAAGCATTAAGATATACGCCATAAACAAAAAAGAATATCCATATTGCACCGTAAAAAACAGCAATTCATCCCCAGATTCTTTGTAGAGTTGTTTTAGTTCGCTTTGTGAAAAATTCAACCCACTTCTATTAAAACTTTCCACGTCGTATTTATATATATTAAATACAAGATTAAATACAAAATAATCCCAATCTCTATTTCTAAAATTATTATAAAGCTGGATAAATCCACATCCTTGTGCCTTTTCAAAATATGAATTACCTTCAAATCCATGATTTTTTTTAATAATCTGATTGCATGAATTATCGTAATTTGTCATAATCTTGTCTACTGCGTCTTGGTAAAAATGCCTTTTTGAAATTTTTTCTACTACATCGCGTTTAAATACTTTTTTATGTAAATCGAAATAACTATTTACGTCCCCCGCCAATTTATACATTGAAATCACAATATCAAGCCCCCTTAGAGATAAAAACTCGGGGTTTTGGCGATATTTTTTCCAAAATTTCTCTAGATTCTTATTATTCCAATTTGTATTATAACAAATAACAGTTGTCGCATTTGAAATACTTATATAATGTTTTCTAATTTCCTTGGCTAATTTAGCCTCGACAATTTTCTTTTCTTCTATATCTTGTTTGCTGCTTTCTGATGGTTGCTTGCTTTTTATTTTTCTTCTTCTAAACCACATACTACGCCCCCTCACAAAAGTCAGTTTACTTACTATTATTATATAATGATTTTATGTAAAATGAGCGTTTTTTCCAAAATAAATAGACCAAAACGATAGTACAATGAAAATCAATATAAATATAAATTAAAATGAACCACTTAAAAAGTCACGACAATAATAATCTTTATTCCCCTCGTCTAAAAAGGCAATCTCTTATAATATATAAAAATACCATTATTCCGATTGTAAAACAAAACGCCTCTATATATGTTTTATCTGATATTGTACCGCCTATAAAAGATATAATAGCTATAAATACCCTGATTAGTATACTTTTGTTGGATACTATCTTTCCGTATGGGTGAGTTTTTTTAATCGCAGCATAATTACAGACTAAACTAAGCCCAAACAAAACCCCTACTGTGACATATGATAATAATAAATCTCTTCCATAAATAAATCTATTGTCTAATATCTGTATAAATAGATCAAACAACATAACTCCAGAAAACAACATAAAAATTAAACTCGCTATTTTAAATCCATATGACAAAGTGCTCTTTTTTTGTGTAGGCTCTGCTGCTACTGCATATTCATCATAAGTTAGTTGATTTTTTTGTTTAGGTTGTTTGTTTTTAATTTGTGGTAAATTTTCTGATTTTATCTTGATGTCATGTTGGTTGTGATGTTCTTGGTTGTGTTTGTCGTGTTTTTGGTCATGCTTTTCGTCGCGTTGGTCGTCGTGTTTTGGCTCTTCTCTTTCTGATTCTAATTTATATTCTCTTTGAGCTTCTTTTTCTCTTTCTGCCTCTTCTTCTTTTATCTCAATTTTTATTTCATTATCGCTTTCTTTTTTAAGATTTGAGATAGTTTTGCTGTTTAACAGACTTTTTTCTATCTCGTTTTTTATATTTAAAAATCTCTCATCATTATATTTTTCATAAATAAAATTACACTCGTCTATAAGTTCATTTACATCTTCATTTAGCTTCGGTGTTTTAAATGTATCTTTATATATTTTATTTAAATTGTCTAAATAGACTTTGTTTGAGTATGTATCTTTTTGTTTGTATTTTTGGCTAAAATAATTTTCAAAATACGAATTTAGAATTTCTTTTTTGTCTTTTAATCCTACATTATCTAAATTGCACTTTAGATATTTATTTATCTCAGAATTTATAATTTCTGATTTTCTCTTTGCTAAGTCTATCCCAAAGTAGTTAGCGTATTGTTCTATTTGGTTGTTTTTGTCGCCTTTATTTATATCTAATAAATAAAAATAAGTTTCTTCTAGATATGGATTTGAGCCGAGCATTTTCTCTAAAATATTTAGCTTTTCGTCGTTTCTCAACAACTTCGATTCTGATTTTAATTTAAAAAGTAAATCCTGTGCCTCTTTTTTATCATCTGATGTAACTCTATACAAGTCCTTATCTGTCTCGTTTTCTACACAGTCCAAAATTGCCTCATGTATATCTACTACACTGTTTTCAATAGAGTTTAATATATTTTCTCTTACTTCTTCTGAGTTAAAAATTTCTGTTTTTTCCTTGAGTATTTTGTCGTGATTTGATTTTTCGATTTTTTTATATTGATTTTCTAAATTATTAAATACATCTCCAAAGGTGCAGTATTTTTGGTAGTATTTTTGTGTGAAATTTTCTTCTGTTATATTTTCTACATCCATATCTTTTAATGTATCTACAACGTAATCTATGTAAGTTTTGATAATGTCTAGGCTCGTATCAAATCCGTCTGAAACTAAATCGTCTAGTCCCTTATATTCACCTAAGATCTTATTAAACGTATTTCTCGCTTCTTTTCCATATTCTCTGTACTTTAAATATAATGTATTATACAGCTTTATCTCCTCTGGAATTTTATTGACAATACTGTTTTTCTCTTCTCCCATATAGAGTCCCCCTATTCTCACTCACTTTCTTTCCAAATTTCCTTTATATATATTATAGTACTACATTTTTGGCTTGTAAATTTTAATTAAATGCTTCAAAAATCATCTTTAAAATATCGTCTAACCCGCTAAAATCAAAGTTTTCCCTGCTTATGTCTTTATCATTCATTCTATCAAAAAATTTTTTTAGACAGTTTGCCTTATCTAAAATCCTGCCTTGGTATTTGCCCGCACTTTCAAAATACCCAATCCACTGTATCGGAATTAAGTTATCTTCGTCTTCTGTTAAGATGTCTTTTCCGAGATATAACTCTATACTGCACGCCATCCCGTTTATATCCATTACGACATCTCCTGTTGGGCCTTTTGTGGGGTATTTTTTCGCAATTTCCAAGTCTGGATATTTAAGCACTTTTATATTGTTTGGTATTTCTATCCCGCTTAAAAGTTTCATGGCCTCTTGCCCCGCTGTGTCGTTGTCGAATATTGCAATAGTTCTGTTTGCTATTCCAGATGAGATAAACGCTTTTATAGTAGATACAAGCGCATCAGCACTCCCCCTAAGTCTTGTGGCCTTAAAATCTAAAAATGAGTAGTATTCTGATAAGTGGGGGTATAAGATATTTAGCGCAGTCTCCAAAACACATGCATCTGACTTTCCCTCTGTAAGGACGATAATCTTTTCATTTATTATATATTCAGATTTTGCAGTTTCTTTGGCGCTTTTGCTAAACTCAAAATCCTCATCAAAATAGCCATTTGCTATAATCTCGCTAACATCATATATAATCTTAGAATCACTATAAAGCGACAACACAATCCTCAAAATAAACCTGATATCTATAAAACTCCCGCCCCATAAAATATCCTTATTTCTCAAAATAAATAAAACCATATCTTCTAAATCTTTGTCATTTTCCAAGATTTCTAAATTTTCTCTGTCTAAAAAATACTCGTCATAAATATTATTATCTATAATAAACTCTATACTTTTATTTAGGATTTTTATAAATTCACTCTTTGACTCATATATATTTCTCACTTTAAAAAGCTCATCATAAGCCTTTTTTAAAGTAAATCCCATAATATCTAATTTGTCTGAGTAATTTTTACAACTCAATATATATCTAACTTTTGTGCTCTCTTCTTCATACTCTATTTCCTGGGTTATAATCTTGTCGCTTTCCGAAAAGACAGAAATCAATACCCCGTAAACATCATTTTTGTCTTTTAACAATTCATAATCATTTAAATATAAACGACTAAACGCCTCCATAATGTATCCCCCTTTAAAATCTCAACTTTGACCTTATATCTATTATTATATTTTTGTTTTTGCTTAATTTATACTATAATTATACTATAAAGTATATTATTATATAGGATGGATTGCTATGAAAAACATATCTATCATATCTAGTCAAAATCTAGATTCAAATTCTGATTTAGGAAGTTAGGTCTTTATAAAGCAATACAGACGTTTGACCCAAATAAGACTTCTGATTTTTCTTCATATGCCAACTGGTGGATTAAATTCTCTATACTTAGAGAAATCATCACTAAAGCTAATATGATTAAAATCCCTATACATATATGAAGATACTTATATATATTTTTGGCATATTTATATCTACAAAACTCTAAAATATATAAATCATTGAGTATGCAATCATACTCAACAGACTAAAGTCCATAAATTAAAAAAGGACAGTTTAGAAACTGTCCTTTATATTGTTTATTTATTTAATACAAATAATCTTAAGTATTCAAACACTATGTCTTCTACTTGTATTACAACTTCGTTGCTTTCTTTATTCCAAAGCATATTATACCATTGTGTTAAAACATATTCTTTCTTTTCTATATTGATTATCATAACCTTTTTGTTTTGAAGTTTTATTAAATCGTCTTTTGAATAATCATCTAGTGAAAACTTAATCCCCTTATTTTCAAAGTCATTTTTCTTTATTTCAGCAAATATGTCTTTTAGTATGTCTTTTTCTATATCTGTTAAATCTTTCTCACATTCTAACGCCACATTGTCTTTTTCCAATAACTCTTTATTGTTGCCTAGAAATAAAGTATTTACTTTTCCTTTCATAATGAATACCCCCTGTTGATATTATTTATTAATATTAATTTTATACAATTGTTATTTGGACGTCAAGCAACTTTCTGAATATTTTCATTATTTTTCTAACATACTTTCATAGCAAAAAAGAGACGGTGAATCACCATCTCTTTTTATATCAAATTATACTATATAATCATATTTTAAATTTTAATATATATCGTCGTACGAATATCCTCTATCTTCTCCACAAAATACGCAGTACCAAGTCCCATTAGGTGCCTTAATCGCAAAATCAGTAAACGCAAGCGACGTACCACAGTCTGCACATCTTACATTATACTCATTATAACAATCTAAACAAAGGTCATATCCTACTAATTGATACATTTTTCCATAATCGCCACACATATCACAGTAACCTTTGTCAAAATCTTGAGTAGAGCTTGTCTGACTTTGTATTGTTGTACTTTCTTCAGATTCGTAAGTTTTTTCTTCTGGAGCCTCATATACTATAGATCCCTCTGCTCCTGGCCATATTACGTTTTTTACAGCCTCCTCAGACACTATCTCGTCTATGTATAGTTGTTCACAGTTTTTAGACAATCCTTCTATAGAAGTTAGTTTCTCTTTTCTTATATTGTTTAGGCCATCTTCTGGTATTGTGCATGAAAATATTAAAAAGTCGTCATCTGTACTTATATTAGATGCAAATACGCTCAGTTGTAGTGTTTTTACGCCCTCTGGCAATAATTCTATAACGTCTGCTAATGTATTAAACATCTGTTTTACAAATACATTTTCATCTTGTGCCATAGATTTTTTAATTTCTACAATCGCATTTGAATCGATCTCTTCATAGCTTTGTATACCATTTAAATCGTAAATAGTTTTTTCTTGTTCTTGTGTATTAGTAAGAACAACCTCTTTTTTTTTCTGTGGTTTAGAACATCCAACCATCCCAATTATTAGTGTAAATATTATACCTAATGTAAATAATTTTTTTGTAAAATTTTTCAAATGTATTCCTCCTATATATATGTATATAGGTATTATAATACATTTTTACAACTATTAGGTAATTTATTTATATTTTAGTAAAATAAGTTCCTGAAACCCTTTTCCTGCATGCTAATTTAAATAATTTGATGGAAATAGCCTAAAATACTCACATACCATATCGTCTAGCTCAACAACTACGGCATTAGTCCCCTTTTGTCTTCTCATTTTGTACCATTGTGTAAGTACGTATTCTTTTCTATCTATATTTATTAATATAACTCTTTTGTCTTGAAGTTGTATTAAATCGTCTTCACATATGTCTTTAATAGAGCATACTATATTTCTATCTTGGAATTTATTTTTCTTAAATGCTGAAAAAACATGCATTAAGATTTTTCTCTCTTTATCGTCTAACTTTGTTTCAGATTCTAATACTATGTTCTCTGCTTTTACTAAGTCTAAATCATTATAAGACCTAAATAAAGTATTTACTTCATTGTTCATATTAATTCCCCCTTATTTAATATTATTTATTGCTTGTATTTTATATATTTTGCTTGTATTTTTGCATCTTTAATATTACATATTTATCATTTTAATCTAACTGTTATTTATTTGTCAAGCAAGTCATTAGATTTTTTTACCATTTTATTTTGTTATATTTAATCACATAAAAATGCTTGGAATCTATAAAAACTCCAAGCATCTAAACCTAATTATTATTGGACTTTTTTTCATTTAAAACTTTATCCGCTTCTATAGCAGCTTTTGTAAATGAGTTGTTTTTCCACCAAGCCCAAATTGACGCACCTATTGTAAATGCCAGTGATATCACTTGGCTGACTTCTTCATCAGAAATCGGCAAAATATCGTGACCTGTGCTAGTCAAAATTTGGTTTAAAAGGGCAATTACCAAAACTGTTGTACGTATAATTGTGTCTTTCTTAACTTCCATAAGATCAACTCCTTTTTATGAGCTATCCCCAAATACCTCTTGTTAACTACCCCTTATTTTCTTTTATGAAAAAACTACTTCAAATGTTCTATTTATATAACCAAACTATTTATTTCCTATAATTATTTTTCATCTATTATTTTTTGAGCTATACTAGTATCAACTATCTTATCATATGGAGCTTCTTTTTCAAGTTCGCCAGCAGTTTCCATAACTTTCATCAAGTTATCTAAACTTTCTTTTTCAAAGTATGGATTTTCACACCAAGCGCCTATTTTTCTATATTGTTTAGCAACTGTAACTAATTCGTCTATATCATTGTCTTCAAAGTAAGGTTGGATTGCTTCTGCGATTTCTTTATCGCTAGCATCTTTACACCATTGTTGAGCTTTATATATTGCTCTTGTGAATTTTTCTAATACTTCTTTATTATCTTTCATATAAGATTTTGTTGAAGAATAAGCAGTGTAAGGTATTTTACCTGAATCTTTACCTATTGATGCAACTATATATCCAGAACCGTCTTTTTCAAGTTGAGTAGCTGTTGGTTCAAAAGCTGTTGTGAAATCTGCTTCACCAGCTGCAAATGCTCCAGCCATAGCTGCAAATTGAACGTCTGTTCTTACGTTACATTGACCACTAGCAGTATCTTCTCCAATTTCAACACCATTTTGTTTTAAAACGTATTCCAAAGTCATTAAAGGCACGCCTCCTGCTCTACCTCCAAGAACTTCTTTACCTTTTAAATCGTCATAAGAGAAATTATCTATTTTTTCTCTAGAAACTAAGAAACTACCATCACATTGAGTAAGTTGTGCAAAGTTAACTGCATAATCGTCTTCACCTTGATTGTAAATATAAATTGATGCTTCCGGTCCCATAAGTCCTATATCAGCATCTCCAGAGATTAAAGCAGACATAGTTTTATCAGCACCTTGAGTATTTACTAAATCAATTTCTAGACCTTCTTCTTCAAAGAAGCCCTTACTCATAGCTACATATTGTGGTGCATAAAATACAGAGTGAGTAACTTCTGCTACAGTTATTTTTTGTAACTCTTTTGATTCTTTATCGCCTTTATCACCAGCAGTATCATTACTGCATCCTGTTAAGCAGCAAACCCCTAGAGCCGCTGCACTTACGATAGAAATAATTTTCTTGAACATCGATATACCTCCACTAAAATCAAACATAATTCATTATATTCATAGGTTGCAGTTTGGTTACAAAATTAAATATTTTACACTATACTCTATAATATATGCTACGATTAAGGAAAATAGTAAATTTTTCATTATAAAATAGGAGGCTGGACTTATGAAAACTAGAGCAGAAATAAAAAAAGATGCCAAAAGAAAATTAAACGCTTTTTGGATTGTCCCTGTAATTACAGTTTTAGTAGTTTATGTATTGGAAGCACTCATTATAGGAATGTTAAATGACTCCACATTATCTTCAATATTCCAAGTTGTAATTACAACAATAGCTAGCGTTTTTACAACTACATTGTTTTTGAATATAGCCAAAAACGACGACTTCGACCAAGTTAAATTCTCTTGGATGAAGACATCTTGGATGAAAGTTTTAAAATGCATAGTATATACATTGCTTTTATCTTTAGCTACTACACTTATACAATATGTAGCAATATATTCTGGAGTATTATTGAGTTTTGTTTTAGGAATATGTATAACAGTAATAGAAGTGTACTTATCATTCTCATTATTAGTAATATTAGATACAGATGCACCGATTATAGATGCTGCAAAACAAAGTATAAATTTAGTACAAGGTAACTTCTGGAACATAATCGTCTTAGGTTTATCATTTATAGGATGGTTTATCTTAGGTATACTACCTCTTGGACTTGGACTACTTTGGGTATTGCCATATACAGGTATAACATTTGCAAATTACTATTTGGAATTAAAATTGTATAAACCTATGATTTAGGTTTAACTCTTTATACTAAAATACATTTAAAAATGTAGATTTTTTAAATATATTTATCTACAATTTATAAATAAATATAAACTACTATATATTATAAAAATATCTATAAAAAATGCTGTGTTAGATAACTTTATAATTTTATCTAACACAGCATAAATAAACTTTAAATCCCAGTATAAATAAATCTAGATTAAGTAAATTGTAAATATTAATCTAAATAAATCGAAATTAAACAAACTTTAAACAATATAAATAGGCCCGTTTCCGAAATCTATAACATTAAAATTCATAGTTATCTGCATAATTCTACAAATTATTGATTTCCAAAGCTTTTTCTATAGAAATTTGTTGATGCAAAGTGCGTTTATTTCTGTTCTTACCTATTTCTCCTTCTAATGCAATTCTATCAGCGTGTGTATCTAAGCATTTGATAATGTCTTTGTTAGAAAGAACTAATTGATTTTCTGCCAGTAATAGCGCCATCTTTAATTCCTTTGGATCTACATCTTTACCTAAATGAACATCTCTTAATATATTATTGAAACTTCTCATATTAATCCCTCCTGTTACAATATAAATTTTTTTATATACAAACTTCGTGTTTTTTATTGTTCATTCCTTTAATTTTCGTTAGTCAAATTCCTACATTTTTAACGATTTATCGAGTTATTTTTTGCAAAAAAAAATAGTAGACATAAATCTACTAATTTCATACCTTTATTTTTGAAAATTATACATTTTAAATCTGAAATCGTTTTCTTTGTTTTATTTTTTGTTAGAAATGTTATTTTTTATTTTTTAATTTTTCACATAAAAATCTCTTTTTATATATACGAAATTTTAAATATTTTTGATTGATTATTTCATTAAATCTATTTTTATTTAATAATTTATTTTGCCTAGTCCAGCTTTATTTCACAACTTATTACCCTCCATATATTTTTATAATGTATAAAATAATATCTAATAAATACTACATCTAGTATAAAAATACACTTATAACTATCGAAAAGAAGTTATTTTAAAATAATTCTTGTAAAAAATTTTAAATCAAATTACTCTTTGTAAGGAAATAGTGAAATGTGATAATCACAAAATCAAATGCATTTGTTAAACTACTATTAATCCTATAATAAATAGGAGGTAGAAATATGAATAAAGAAAAAGTGAAAACTTTTGAAGATATAATAAAGAAAAATCACCCCAATATATGTGGGGTTGTCGTTTTAAAAGACGACAAATTAGTTTATGAAAACTACGAAAATAACTGCAATAAAGAAAGTAAAATCCACATCTATTCAGTCACAAAGAGCATAATCTCACTTTTAATAGGAATAGCTTTGGATAAGGGCTATATAAAAGATATAAATCAAAAAATTCTCGCTTTCTTTCCAGATTATAAAAAAGATAAATCAAACAAAACTATAGAAAATATCACCTTAAAAGATATGCTCACAATGACAGCACCTTTTAAATATAAAGATGCTCCATATATAATCTATAGATAAAAACAACTGGGTAGCTGGCACAAACAACTTAAATACTGCTGGGTGGGGGCTTTGTTTAAGCACAATAGACATGGCTAAAATCGGTCAATTATACTTAAATTGTGGCGTGTATAATTGTAAAAGAATTTTATCTACAAAATGGATAAAAGAAAGCACTTCACCTCATATAAATCTAGGAGATTTGAGCTATGGGTATTTGTGGTGGATATTAGATGATCATAGTTTTATAGCTATGGGAGACGGCGGAAACAGCATATATGTAGATACAAAGGACAATATTGTAATTGCTATTTCCGCACTCTTTGTCCCAAATTCCTCAGAAAAAATAGAGCTGATTAAACATTATATAAAACCAGCTTTTGAATAATATTTTAATTAAAATTTTGGTGACATAAATCTATTTAAGATTTGATAACTAGCTAAGACCTGCAAAGCAAGTCTTAGCTTTTTTATACTTTTTATAGTTACTGTGTTTTACTTTATCTAATCATTTTATATTTTCTAGTAACCTTTACTTAATCTAATAATTTTTACTTGTTCTAATAACTTTTACTTTATATAATCATTTTACCTAATTCTTATCTAAAACTATCTCTCAAAAACTTCTACATATTTAGTAGATGCAGTTATATAAACACCTGATTTCAATTTACACATATCTGTTCCTGTTCTCTCTATCTTTTCAACAACAGTATATACTCCTCCTTTTTTAACTACACCGACTACACTTTCATCAGTAAAATCAGCTGCACTACGTATATTTACTTCATCAGCTATTACTCTTAGGTATAGAGTCCTTTTTTCCTGTAGTACTACTTTCTGTAGATATTTTAGAAACGTATTTCATCCCAAAATACTCACAAACTGCCTTACAAACTGCTTCTGCACATTTTTCTTGATGTGATGGGTTTAACATAAGTTTTGCTTCTTTTTCGTAATCCATAAATCCATATTCAATCAATATTGCAGGCATATTTGTTTGTCTTAAAATAGCTAATGTAAATCCACTCATATCGACATCTCTCATCAAACCGTAGTTGTATTCATAGTCGATATCTGCTGCTAAATGTTTTACTGCTAGATTTCCTAATTTAATAGATTTTGAAGAAGAGTTTTTTGTACGTAAAACAAGTAATCCTTTTGCTTTTGTTTGCCAAACTGACGCTGTTCCAATTGCATTGTAATGGTTTGAAATTAATATATCTGCACCTGCTTTATTTGCCTTATATGATCTTGTAGAAAGTGATACATCTGTTTTTCCAGTCATATCAGCAGTATACATATAGCCAATATTGCATCTAGTAAGTGCTTTTGCCAAATATTCAGATACTGCTCTATTCCATTCATTTTCTTTAATTACTTCACCTTTTTTTCTAACTAAGACTCCATTAACATACAAATTGGAAGACAATTTTACAGAACGCTTACCACCAGTAGTCATTCCGTGTCCAGCATCAATAGCTACTAAATATTTACTCATAGTCATCAAATCCTTCCTTTTTTAAAGTGTAGCAATAGGCTAATGCACAGTCCTATCACTTTATATTACCACTTTATACATAATTATGATTTTTTCTACAATTTGACACTATTTTAGATATTATTTTTAGATGACTAAATAATTTTTGTAATATATAAAATTAATATGTTAAAATATATACTATAAGGTAAAATTACCAATTTTACTTTATTTTGTATTTATATAACATATGGGGAGGGAATATTTAATGTTAAATGAATTCAAAAACTTAAATTCAAGTAAAAAAGTAATAGTAGGACTTATAGCTCTTTTAATTTTGCCAATAACTTTATTATTACTATCAGGTGAGTTTTTAGTTAAAAGTATTAAAGACAGAAAAATACCAAAAGCTATAATAGCAGGTGTATTATGTGTCTTATTTGTAGCTCCAAGCTTAGACTACATCTCAAAGGTACTCAGCTCTGACTCAACTTCGACTAATAAGGTCACATCTTTAGAGAGCGAGATAACTTCTTTAGAAAATAAAATTTCTTCTAAAGATGATGAAATCAAATCTTTAAAAGCTAAATTAAATTCATCAAATGAAGAAGTTTCAACACTAGAAAGCAAAGTAAGTTCACTAGAAGATAAGATAGCATCAACAGAAAAAGACTCAGAAGATGCTACTGACAGTACTACTACTTCTAGTGATAATTCTAATAGTAGCTCTAACTCTAACAGCTCTAGCAATTATAGTTCTAACAATTCAAGCAGCTACACTTCTAAAAACTCAAGTAGCTATAGTGGAAATAGTTCAAGCAGTTATAGCGGTAGTAGCTCAAGTAGTTATGGTAGCAGTGAAATAGTATATTGTAACGGTGGTAGATCTAAATCAAATAAATACCACAAAACACCGACTGCTCACAATATGGAAGGTGCAATAAGAATGACAAGACAACAAGCAGAGGCTGCTGGTTATGTCGCTTGTAAAAGATGTTATTAATATTAATAACATACAAAATTAATAAAATACAAACATTACCGTTGAATCAAGTAGAAGAGTTACTATCTTATTTGGAAGAATTTCTTGTATCAAACTCTCAAGTAGAACAAATTTATGAAGA
>JABLTO010143331.1_pt1 | contig 40069 bp, 42 predicted proteins | sample 7160091 | NCBI WGS metagenome assembly JABLTO01 (sample SAMN14651225, study PRJNA627086) | human gut metagenome | isolation source: feces | host: Homo sapiens
CTTTCATTGAAACATATTCTATGTCAAAGAGTATTCTTGATACAATTTCATTGACACGGGGCAGGGGATGTAAAATCAGCATATCCGGTCTGGCATATTCCATTTTGGTCTTGTCCAGAATGTAGAAATCCTTCAGACGGACATAATCTTCTTCGTTGAAGAAACGTTCCTTCTGTACACGGGTCATGTACAAAATATCCAGGGAAGGCATTACGTTTTCCAGACGGATGACTTCTTCGTAGGGGATATTTTTTTCTTTTAACATATCCGTGATGTAGTCGGGCACACGGAGCTCTTCGGGGGAGATGAAGATAAACCGGACATTTTCATAGCGCACCAGGGCACGGATTAAGGAGTGTACGGTACGGCCGAACTTTAAGTCGCCGCAAAGACCGATGGTCATGTTGTCCAGACGGTGCTTCAGACTGCGGATGGTAAGCAGATCCGTCAGGGTCTGGGTGGGATGCTGGTGACCGCCGTCGCCGGCATTGATAACCGGAATGCCTGATTTCTCGGCAGCTACCATGGGCGCGCCTTCTTTGGGATGACGCATGGCACAGATATCGGCAAAGCAGGAGATAACGCGGATGGTGTCGGATACGCTTTCACCCTTGGAAGCGGAAGAGTTGGCGGCATCGGAGAAGCCGAGTACCTTTCCACCCAGATGAATCATGGCGGACTCAAAGCTTAAACGGGTACGGGTGCTGGGTTCGTAGAAACAGGTAGCAAGTACCTTGCCGTCACAGGCATGGGCATATTTTTCGGGAGAGGCTTCAATGTCCTCCGCCAAGTCAAAAAGCTTGTCCAATTCTTCCACGGAAAAATCCAGTGGGCTCATTAAATGTCTCATTCTATTTCCTCACATTCTGCCGCAACTGCGGCGCATTGTATTTATTCTGCCGCGGATACGGCATGGAACATTGCGAAAGACCCAAAAAAAATCGAAGAGAAAAAACTCTTCGATTTTAATGTATTTATTTGAATGATAATAATTCCTCCACGCTCTTGCGTTTGGGAGCGGCAGGACTTTCAGCGGGATAGCCGATAGGAATTAAAGCAACCAATTCTCTTTCTTCGGGAACTTCCAGAAGGGAAGCGGCTTTGGCTTCATCAAAAATCCCCATAATTACGGTACCGAGTCCCTGCTCGTAAGCTGCTAAACAAAAAGCTTCGGAAGCAACACCGGCATCAAACATCTGCCAGCCGCCTTCCTTGGGAGTGGAATAGGAGCCGTCACGTTCAAATCCGCTGCGGTTTTTAATGAAAGTAACAGCAATCAGCATGGGAGCATTTTTGATAATCTCACCATTTTTTGCATAAGCGCTGGTACATTCATCGGCGATTTTGTCCTTCAGTTCGCCTTCCACTGCAATATAACGGGTAATCTGTGTATGCTTCCAACTGGGAGCATAAGAAGCGGTTTCTACAATATCTGCGATCACATCCCTGGAAACGGGAGTATCTGCAAATTTACGAATACTTCTGCGTCCTTTAATACATTCCTTAGCTGTCACGATATCATCCTCCTTTTCAGATTTTTAACATTGTAACACAAAGGGAGGGGTGATGCAATTAGTCTTTGGGGGATTTCAAAAAATATTTTGAAAATAATTTTCCATCCCGTAATAGCCTTGCATAATATCTTCTTTTCACGTATAATCTTCTTTATAATATTGATATTTGTGTACAAAAGGAAAGGGAAGGTATTGCGGATATGGCTAAAGAAACGGATGAGAATATCAAGTACAGGGAAAGAAAAAGATGGGTGTTTTTGGGACTGCCGTTTACATTCACGGTTTACATCATCAAGGATGATGTACTTACGATAGATCAGGGATTTTTCAAAAAAATTGAAAATGACTGTTATATGTACAAAGTACAGGATGTAGAGCATACACAGACTTTTTTTGAAAGAATGGTGGGACTCGGCACCATTACCTGCTTTACCGGTGATACTACCCATCCCAAGCTCATTATTGAACATGTGAAAAGATCCAGGGAAATTAAAAACTATATTTTAGAGGCTTCCGAAGCAGCCCGCATGAGAAGACGTACCTTAAATACGTTAAACATCGGCACGGAAACCATGGACGATATGGATAACGATTAAGGATATGACTTCAAAAGGGCGGAGAGATGTCTCCGTCCTTTTCTTCGGTAAGACGGCGGGATGCGGAAGCCGGTTCGTTTTCCAAAAGCAGGCGCTCAAACAGTAAGCCGGCCAGAAACCAGCAGGGCAGGTAATCAAGCCGGATGATTTTTCCGATATTCCACCTGGAATGACTGTAATCCCAGGGGCAGATGTGCCGTTTCTGCAAGAGCTTTCCGCTTAGAAATTCTACGGAAAAGATAAGGGTGGCATACAGAAAGCCGCGCAGAAGCAACGGTTTTCCCCGCAGACGTCTGCAAAGCGGGGCAATCAGGCAGGCACTGCCGTATATGGGAAACATCCAGACGGAGGTATTGCCTTTTAAGGAAAACTGCCGCCTGCGGTAGGAAGACAGGGCTGTAAAAATAATCTCCATGCACCAGCCTAAGATACCGCAATGGAGAAAATTGTGCAGTAGTTTTTTCAAGATAACGGAACTCCTTTTTTCTATTATGAAAAGTGTTTCCGGGAAAGCAAAAAATATGCAAAGCGGGTAGAAAATGATGACGGAAAAAGAATGTTTGGATTTTATGGATGAATTAAAGAAAAGCGGCATTGTGCCGGGACTCGGCAGCATAAAGGAGCTATGCAGACGGCTTGGCAATCCGCAGGATGCCTTCCCCTGCATTCACATTGCGGGTACAAACGGCAAGGGCTCCGTGCTGGCATATCTTTCTACCGTTTATAAAACGGCCGGCTACCGCGTGGGAGCTTTTTCTTCACCGGCGGTGTTTAAGTCCCGGGAAACTATCCGGGTGGACGGGAAAAATATGACAAAGAAGGCATACACGGAAGGTCTGGAAAAAATAAAGGAGGCAGTGGAGGCGATAAAGGCGGATGGCCTGCCAGCACCCACGGCATTTGAAGCGGAGGTGGCGTTGGCATTCCTTTATTTTGCGGATAAAAAGTGCGATATTGTGATACTGGAAGCCGGAATGGGCGGCAGGGAGGATGCCACCAATCTGATTACCCGGACATTTGCTGCGGTGCTTATGCCCATCGGTATGGACCATATGCAGTTTTTAGGCGGGACGTTAGACAAAATTGCATATCAGAAAGCGGGTATCATTAAGAAAGGCTGTGTGGCAGTCAGCGCCGCACAACAGGAAGAGGCGGCAGCAGAAATAAGGAAGGAAGCGGAAAAACAAGGCTGTTCCTTATTTTTTGCAACTGTGCCCGAAAAGAAAAAATACGGTCTGAAAAAGCAGAGGTTTAATTACCGGGATGCGTTCGGCACTCTGCACAAGGATATGGAAATAACCATTCCCGGAGTCTGTCAGGCGGAAAATGCCGCAGTTGCCATAGAAGTGGTGGAAGCACTGAACCGGCAGAAGAGTTTTTATGTATCGGATGAAAATTTAAGACGCGGACTTTTAGAAACCTCGTGGCCCGGAAGGTTTGAGGTTTTGCGGGAAAAACCGTATTTTGTCATTGACGGCGCCCACAACGAGCCGGCTGCCAAAAAACTTGTGCAATCTGTGTCTGCCTACTTTTCAAATAAAAGAATTATCTATATAATGGGAATGTTAAAAGACAAGGAATATGAAAAAGTAGCGGAAATCACATATCCTTATGCCGACCAGATTATCACGGTGACACCGCCGGAAAACAAACGGGCGCTTTCCGCCATGGATCTGGCAGCGGCGGTCAGTGCATATCATCCGCGGGTGACCACGGCTGGCAGTGTGGAGGAAGCGGTGGAAATGGCATATCTTTTAGCCGGTAAGGAAGATGTGATTTTGTGTTTCGGCTCCCTTTCCTTTTTGGGAAGGGTCAGGGATATTTTAGGTAAGCAGTGATACGGCAGCGAAACTGCCCGGAGGATACAGATATGAATCAGCAAAAAATACAGGACGGTGTCCGTCTGATTTTGGAGGGCATCGGAGAGGATTTGAACAGAGAGGGGTTACGGGAAACCCCGGAGCGCATTGCCAGAATGTACGAGGAAATCTGCGGAGGCATGACGGAGGATGCGGGCACGCACCTTCAGAAGACGTTTTCCGTTTCGGACAGCGGGATTGTGATGGAAAAGGATATCGTATTTTACTCCATGTGCGAGCATCACATGCTGCCTTTTTACGGAAAAGCGCATATTGCATACATCCCGGACGGCAAGGTGGTGGGCTTAAGCAAGCTGGCGCGGACAGTGGAGGTATTTGCAAAAAGACTGCAGATTCAGGAACAGATGACGGCACAGATAGCGGATGCCATTATGGAGCATTTGTCCCCCAAAGGAGTTATGGTGGTGATTGAGGCAGAGCACATGTGCATGACCATGCGCGGTGTGAAAAAGCCGGGAAGCCTCACCGAAACCATGGCGGTCCGCGGCGAGTTTAAGGAAAATACAGAACTGCAGAAGCAGTTTTTTATGATGCTTCACAGATAACGGGATAATGGCAGCAGAAAACGACAGTAAAAACAAGCGGGGACGGACAGTGGAAACGGACAGAGTAAACCGGATTTTGGAAAATGAAGTTTTTCGGGAACACCTTGGGAAAAACAAAGAAGCGGAAAAGGACCGTATTTTCTGCCGGCATGATATGGTACATTTTCTGGATGTGGCGCGTATCGGCATGATTTTTAATCTTCGGGAAAATTTGCAAATTCCGGAAGATTTGCTTTATGCGGCGGCGCTTCTGCATGATATCGGCAAACATGAACAGTATGAAAACGGGACGCCCCATGAAGAGGCAAGCGCAAGGATTGCCCCGCTTATTTTGGAAAAATGCGGGTATACGGAGGCGGAAATAGCGCAAATTACGGAGGCTGTTTTACGGCACCGCACAAAGTCCGTAGCGGAAGAACCCACGTTAAGCGGTGTTTTGTACCGGGCAGACAAGAAAAGCAGGGCATGTTTTGCCTGTGAAGCAAAGGAAGCCTGCAACTGGAGCGAGGAAAAGAAAAATCTGCGGCTTAAGGTATAGGGAGTTTGCGGAAAACAGATGTAAGACCCGGATATGGAAGGACAGGCATACACCGGCAGAAAAGGAGAATGCGGATATGAAGATAGGGAACAGGGAATTTCAGGAAACAGGGAAAACGTATGTGTGTGGCATTTTAAATGTCACACCGGATTCCTTCTCGGACGGAGGAAAATGGGTGGAGCAGGATAAGGCACTGTTCCATGTGGAAGAAATGATTAAGGACGGCATGGACCTTTTGGATATCGGGGGAGAGTCTACCAGACCCGGGTACCGATTGCTTTCCTGCGAAGAAGAGCTGGAAAGAGTGCTGCCGGTCATTGAAGCGGTCAAAAAAAGATTTGACGTTCCTGTTTCACTTGATACCTACAAGCCGGAGGTGGCAGAAGAAGGTGTGAAGGCGGGCATCGATTTTATTAATGATATCTGGGGCTTAAAGTGGGACAAAAGAATGGCGGATGTCATTGCGAAAAGCGGTCTGCCCTGCTGCCTGATGCACAACCGGAAGGAGTCTGTGTACGAGAGCTTCATGCAGGATGTGGCAGCAGACCTGGCGGAAACACTGCACATTGCAGAACTGGCGGGCATCGCACCGGATAAAATTTTGTTAGACCCCGGTGTGGGCTTCGGCAAAACCTACGAGCAGAATTTACAGATTATCAACAACGTGGAAAGCCTTAAGGTGCTGGGATGCCCGATTTTTCTGGCAACCAGCCGCAAGTCCGTCATCGGTCTGACACTGGATGTGCCGGTTACCGAACGGGTGGAGGGCACACTTGTTACGACGGTCATGGGCGTGATGAAGGGCTGCATGTTTGTGCGGGTGCATGACATCAAGGAAAATGTGCGTGCCATCCGGATGACGGAGGCTATTTTGAACAGCTGATGCGGAATGACTCAGAGATGCGGAATGACTCAGAGATGCAGAATGACTCAGAGATGTAGATTGACTCAGAAATGAGGTTTACTATGATACAGGACGAAATCAGAATCGACAATCTTGAAATATATGCACACCACGGTGTGTTTGCAAAAGAAAAGGAGAAAGGACAGCATTTTTATGTAAATGCCGTCCTCTACACGGATTTAAGAAAGGCAGGACAATCCGATGATCTGACGGCATCCACGCATTACGGAGAGGTATGCCTTTTGATGGAAAAGGTTTTGACGGAACAGAGCTATGATCTGATAGAAACGGCAGCGGAAAAAACGGCGGAAGCGGTACTGCTTTCGTTTCCGAATGTAAAGGCGCTGGATCTGGAGCTGAGAAAACCGGAAGCCCCCATCCCTCTGCCTTTTGAATCGGTTTCCGTGAAAATCCACAGAGGCCGGACGGATGTGTATGTAGCATTCGGCTCCAATTTAGGAGACAGCAGGAAGTTAATAGAGGATGCCATAAAAAAACTGGAAGAAAAATATATCCGGATAAAAAAGGTGAGCAGCATTATTTCCACCAAACCTTACGGTGGAGTGGAGCAGCCGGACTTCTTAAACGGTGTCCTTCTTGCCGAAACACTTTATACGCCAACGGAGCTTCTGGACAGGCTGCACGAAATCGAACAGGAAGCGGGCAGGGAGCGTAAAATCCATTGGGGGCCGAGAACTCTTGATCTGGATATTATTTTTTACGGCAGGGAAATCTATGAGGATGAAAATCTTATCATTCCCCATGTGGATATGGAGAACAGGGATTTTGTACTGAAACCCATGGCAGAAATCGCACCGAATTTCCGCCACCCTGTTTTGCAGAAGACCATGAAACAGCTGTTGGATGCTTTGTATCAGTAACGCTTTACAGTACTAAAAATGCGTGGTATGATTATTGTATCTGTTTCTGCGCAAAATTGCAGATGCAATCGGAGAAAAGAGAGAATGTAAAATGAACCATAGGAGAAAGGAAGAGTAATCGTGTCAGAAAAGAAAATCATGTTGGGCAACGAGGCTATTGCCAGAGGCGCCTACGAAGCAGGTGTGAAAGTATCCGCGGCATATCCCGGTACTCCCAGCACAGAAATCAGTGAAAACATTGTAAAATACCCGGAGATTTATGCAGAATGGTCTCCCAATGAAAAGGTGGCAACAGAGGTGGCAATCGGCGCCTCCATCAGTGGTGTAAGAGCCATTGTTTCCATGAAGCATGTAGGCGTCAATGTGGCAAGCGACCCTCTTTACACCATTTCTTATGCGGGTGTAAACGGCGGTCTGGTGCTGGTGGCAGCGGATGATCCGGGACTTTACAGCTCCCAGAACGAGCAGGATTCCCGTGCCGTGGCAAGAGCCGCCATTGTGCCGGTATTAGAGCCCTCCGACAGCGAGGAAGCGAAGGAATTTACCAAGTATGCCTTTGAACTCAGTGAAAAATACGATACTCCGGTTATGGTGCGCACCACCACAAGACTTTCCCATTCCCAGGGAACGGTGGAGCTCTGCGACAGACAGGAAATCGAAGACAAGCCCTATACCCGTAACCCGGCGAAATTTGTCATGATGCCCGGCAATGCCAAGCAGCGTCATTTATATGTAGAAGAAAGAATGAAAAAAATGGCGGAGGACGGCTGTGATTTTCCTGTTAACCGTGTGGAATACAGAGATACCTCCATCGGTTTTATCACCAGCGGCATTCCTTACCAGTATGTAAGAGAAGCCTGTCCCGATGCTTCCGTATTAAAGCTCGGTCTGGTACATCCGCTGCCGAGAAAATTAATCGAGGAATTTGCTTCCAAGGTAGATAAGCTGTACATATTCGAGGAGCTGGAGCCGGTCATTGAAGAACAGGTAAAATCCTGGGGTATCAAGGCAATCGGCAAGGAAATTTTTACCATTCAGGGCGAATACAGCGCCAATATGTTAAGAAAAGCCCTGAAGCCGGAAGAATTTTCCGTAGAAACACCGGCACAGGTTCCGGCAAGACCTCCTATTCTGTGCCCGGGATGTCCTCACAGAAGTGTATTTTCCGTATTGAATAAACTGAAAATCCACGCCGCAGGTGATATCGGCTGTTATACCTTAGGCGCCGTAGCGCCTTTGAACGTCATTGACACCACCGTCTGCATGGGCGCCAGCATTTCTACCCTGCACGGCATGGAAAAGGCGAAGGGCAAGGATTACATTAAAAACTGGGTAGCCGTAATCGGCGATTCCACCTTTATGCATACCGGTGTCAATTCCCTGATGAACATGGTTTACAACCAGGGTACCGGTACCGTTATGATTCTGGACAACTCCACCACCGGTATGACCGGTCATCAGGACCATGCGGCAACCGGCAAGACCTTAAAGGGAGAAATCGTTCCGGCTATAAGCATTTATTATCTGTGCAAATCCATGGGCATTGAGCATGTAGTGGAAGTAAATGCCTTTGACTTAAAGGAACTGGAAAGAGTTATTAAGGAAGAAGTGGCAAGGGATGAAGTTTCCGTTATCATTACCAAGTCTCCCTGCGTACTTTTAAAAGGAAATGTATTCCCCAACGTATGCAAGCCCATTCCCGAAAAATGCAAGAAGTGCGGCGCCTGCCTGCGTCCCGGCTGTCCTGCCCTGACAAAGAAGGAAGACGGCACGATTGCCATTGACACTACCATGTGTAACGGATGCGGACTTTGTAAAAATCTTTGTATGTTCCAGGCCATTGAGACCTGCGCAAAGTAATAGGAGGGCGAAACAGTGAAGACGAAGAATATTATGATTGTAGGCGTGGGAGGACAGGGAACCCTTCTTACCAGCCGTATACTGGGCGGAATGACAAAGGCTGCCGGCTATGATGTAAAATTATCGGAGGTGCACGGAATGGCGCAGCGTGGCGGCAGCGTGGTCACCTTTGTACGCTACGGCAGTGAAGTGGCAGAGCCCATCGTGGAAGAAGGACAGGCAGATGTGCTGATTGCATTTGAAAGACTGGAAGCCCTGCGCTATGCCCATTTCTTAAAAAAAGACGGCGTTATTATTGTCAATGACTGGAGAATTGACCCGATTACCGTTGTGACGGGTGCGGCATCCTATCCGGACGATATCCTTGAAAATCTGGCAAAAAAACATAAGGTCTATTCCATTAATGCAATGGAAGAGGCAGAAAAAATCGGCAATGTGAAAGCATTCAACGTCATTGTACTGGGACTTGCGGCAAAGCACATGGATTTCGATAAAGAGACATGGCTTTCCGTAATCGAAAAAACAGTTCCGCCCAAGACCGTGGATATCAATAAGAAGGCTTTCCTGTTAGGATTTGACGGAGGAGAAAACGCATGATCTGGAATGAGTCGAAAGAATGTATGAGCAGGGATGAAATGCATGCCCTGCAGAGTGCAAGACTGGTAAAAATGGTGGAGCGTGTGTATTACAATGTGCCTTTTTACCGGAAAAAAATGCAGGAAATGGGATTGGAATTAGGAGATGTCAAGGGTATTGAAGACATTACCAAGCTTCCCTTTACCACCAAAAGCGATTTAAGAGACAACTATCCCTTCGGCTTGCTGGCAGTCCCCCGTTCTGAAATTGTGCGCGTGCATGCCTCCAGCGGTACCACCGGAAAAGCAACGGTAGTGGCCTACACCAGAAAGGATCTGGATCTCTGGAGCGAATGTGTGGCAAGAGCCTTTACCATGGCAGGTGTTACCAGAGAGGACACCATCCAGATTGCATACGGCTATGGTCTGTTTACCGGCGGCTTAGGCGCCCATGCGGGTGCGGAAAGACTGGGAGCCACGGTTGTGCCCATGTCCACCGGCAATACGAAAAAATTAACTACCATGATGAAGGATTTCGATGTAACGGCGATTGCCTGCACCCCTTCCTATCTGTTACATATTGCGGAGACCCTGGAGGAAATGGGAGACCTTGACAAGGTTAAGTTAAAAACCGCCATCTGCGGCGCGGAGCCCTGGACGGAAAACATGCGTAAGCAGATTGAAAACAAGCTGCACATCCATGCCCATGATATTTACGGCTTAAGCGAAGTACTGGGACCCGGTGTGGCATGCGACTGTGAATATCACAGAGGACTGCATGTGCAGGAGGACCACTTTATTCCGGAAATTATTGACCCGGATACGTTGCAGCCCCTGCCGGCAGGAGAGACGGGAGAACTGGTATTTACCACCATTACCAAAGAGGGACTTCCTATTTTAAGATACCGCACCAGGGATCTGACAAGCATCGATTATGCACCCTGCGAATGTGGCAGAACCACGGCGCGTATCAGCCGTTTCAAAGGACGCTCCGATGACATGCTGATTATCCGCGGCGTCAATGTATTCCCCAGCCAGATTGAGTCTGCACTGCTGGAAATGGGCGAAGTGGCGCCTCACTACCTGATGATTGTGGACCGTGTGAACAACCTGGATACCCTGGAGGTACAGGTGGAGGTAGAGGAGCGTTTCTTCTCCGATGAAATCAAGGAATTAGAAAAACTGACAAAGAAGATTGCAACGGTCATCCAGCACGCCATCGGTCTTGCCGTAAAGGTAAAACTGGTAGAGCCCAAGACCATTGAGCGCAGTATGGGCAAATCCGTGCATGTAATCGACAACCGAAAGCTGATTTAAGAACAGGAAAATGTGCGGGCACGTCCGGTGCCCGCATGGCTTTATTAAGGAAGGAGAACGGCTGTATGTATTTGAAACAGTTATCCGTTTTTATCGAAAACAGGGAAGGCAGACTGGAAGAGGTCCTGGATGTCTTAAAGAAAAACAACATCAATATCGTTTCCTTAAGTCTGGCAGATACCAGTGATTATGGGCTTTTACGGCTTCTGGTTACCGAACCGGAAGCAGGCAGGAAAGCTTTGAACGAAAATGGTTTTTCCGCCATGCTTACGGATGTTTTGGGGGTAAAGCTCCGCCACAAGGTGGGCTGCCTGCAGGAGCTTTTGGAGGTAATCTGCAAATCCCATATCAACATTGAGTACATGTATGCGCTTGAGACCGGAAACGATGATGCTTCCATCATCATGAAGACTTCCGATCTGGAAAAAGCAACAGAGCTCTTAAAAGAAACCGATGTGGAATTTGTCACACAGGATGAAATCCGGAAGACGGTTTAATACACCGGACAACGGTGTGAAAAAAAGAAATACAGGAAATAAAAACATAGGAAAATGAGGGTAAAGAGATGATAGTGAAGGTATTACTTCTAATACTGTTTTTTGCCGTAATGGTAGGAATCGGTTTTTATTCCCGTAAACATGCCACCAACGTGGACGGCTTTGTACTCGGAGGCAGAAGTGTCGGTCCGTGGCTGACGGCTTTTGCCTACGGTACGTCCTATTTCAGTGCTGTGGTTTTTGTAGGATATGCAGGACAGTTCGGCTACAAATACGGAATTTCCGCCACTTGGATCGGTATCGGCAATGCCCTGATCGGTTCCCTGCTTGCCTGGATTGTGCTGGGCAGAAGAACAAGAATTATGAGCAAGCACTTAAAGGCAAAGACCATGCCGGACTATTTTGGGAAGCGTTTTGACAGCAATGCCCTTCGTGTCACGGCAGCCGTCATCTCTTTTGTTTTTCTGATTCCTTATACCGCATCCGTATACAACGGACTTTCCCGTCTGTTTGAAATGGCGTTCGATGTGCCCTACACGGTGTGTGTTGTGGTTATGGCAGCCCTTACATGCGTTTACGTGATTTTAGGCGGTTACATGGCAACGGCCATTAACGATTTTGTACAGGGTATCGTTATGCTGGTCGGCATTGTGGCAGTCATTGCATCCGTATTAAACGGACAAGGCGGTTTTATGCAGGCAGTTTTTAAACTGTCTGAAATTCCCAGCGATATTCCCGTGACAATGGGACAGCAGGGAGCTTTTACTTCCTTCTTCGGACCCGACCCGCTTAACTTACTGGGGGTTGTCATTCTGACCTCCTTAGGTACCTGGGGTCTGCCGCAGATGGTAAGCAAATTCTATGCCATCCGGGATGAAAAAGCAGTCAAGACCGGAACAGTGATTTCCACGTTGTTTGCCATTGTGGTATCCGGCGGATGCTATTTTCTGGGCGGTTTTGCAAGACTGTTTGACTCCGATGCCATCCGGAACGGACAGGGCGGTATTGTATACGATGCAATTATCCCTACTATGTTAAATTCCCTTTCCGATATCCTGATCGGTATCGTGATTGTGCTGGTGCTTTCCGCATCCATGTCCACGCTGTCCTCCCTGGTGCTGACATCCAGCTCCACCCTGACACTGGACTTCTTAAAGGGAAATATCATCAAGAAGATGGACGAGAAGAAGCAGCTTCTCACCATGAGAATTTTCTTAGTGTTCTTTGTGGTAATTTCCGTTGTGATTGCCCTTGACCCGCCCACTTTTATCGCACAGCTCATGGGTATTTCCTGGGGAGCTCTGGCCGGTGCGTTCTTAGCGCCTTTCATGTACGGACTGTACTGGAAGGGCGTGACGAAATCCGCTGTCTGGGCAAGCTTTATCTGCGGCGTGGGCATTACCGTGTCCAACATGTTCTTCCATTTTATTGCTTCTCCCATCAACGCAGGAGCCATAGCCATGGTGGCAGGATTAATCGTAGTGCCGGTGGTAAGCCTTATCACCCCGAAGCTTTCCGGCGATAAGGTAAACGAAATCTTTGAATGTTATGAGGAAAAAGTTACGGTAGAACAGAAACTGGTTCTGACCGATGAGGAAGAAAAATGTGAGAAATAGTACATTTTTACATTTTCACCATTGACTTTTCAATCTTAAAGGTTTACACTGAATACAGTTAAATATGGAACATAAGGTAAGAGTGGTCGCGTACCACTCTTTCTTAATGCCCGGGGCATATGTTCCAATCACTTACAACTTCATATTGAGAAAGGAAAAAGACATGTCAAGAAAAGACTACGAAAGCAGAACGGAAAAGCTGCTTTTACCCATTGCAGAAGGCTGCGGGGTGGAAATCTATGATGTGGAATACGTCAAAGAGGGAGCGGATTATTATCTGCGCGCCTACATTGACAAACCGGAAGGTGTAAACATCAATGACTGCGAAACAGTGAGCAGGGCGTTGTCGGATGCACTGGACAAAGAGGACTTTATCGAAGATGCGTACATCCTGGAGGTATCCAGTCCGGGACTGGGCAGAACCTTGAAAAAAGATAAGCACCTTCAGAAAAGCATAGGGAAAGAAGTGGAAATAAAGACCTACAAGCCCATTGAAAAATGTAAGGAATTTGCAGGAATCTTAAAGAGCTTCGATGACAAGAGCATTACCATTGAAACAGAAAACGGTGAGCAGACCTTTGAAAGAAGCGATGTGGCGCTCATCAGGCTGGCACTGGATTTTTAGCGGATATATAGAATATAGAACACAGGAGGATGTTTTAAGATGAATAAAGAATTAATGGAGGCACTTGACATACTGGAGAAGGAGAAAGAAATCAGCAAGGAAACTCTGTTCGATGCGATTGAAAATTCCCTTATGACAGCATGCAAGAATCACTTCGGAAAAGCAGATAATATTAAGGTCGAAATTGACAGGGATACCTGCGATTTCCTCTGCTATGCGGAAAAGGAAGTCGTACCCACAAAGGAAGATGTGGAAGACGACTGCCTGCAGATTGCACTGGATGACGCAAAGGAAATTTCCAAGAAGGCAAAGGTGGGAGACATCCTGCATGTGGAGATCAAGTCCAAGGAATTCGGACGTATTGCCACCATGAATGCCAAGAACGTGATTTTACAGAAAATCCGCGAAGAGGAAAGAAGCGTTATCTTCAACCAGTATTATGAAAAAGAACATGACGTAGTTACCGGTGTGGTACAGCGTTATGTAGGAAAAAACATCAGCATCAATTTAGGAAAAGCCGATGCCATGTTAAATGAGAGCGAACAGGTAAAGGGTGAAGTATTCAAGCCCACCGAGAGAATTAAGGTTTACATTCTGGAAGTGAAGAACACCCCGAAGGGACCCCGCATCAATGTCAGCAGAACGCATCCGGAATTAGTAAAGAGACTGTTTGAGTCCGAAGTTATGGAAATCAAGGACGGCACCGTAGAAATCAAGAGCATTGCCCGTGAAGCCGGAAGCCGTACCAAGATTGCCGTATGGAGCAACAACCCCAACGTGGATGCCGTGGGTGCCTGCGTCGGCATGAATGGTGCCAGAGTAAATGCCATTGTGGAAGAGCTCCGCGGAGAAAAGATTGACATTGTAAACTGGGATGAGAACCCCGGCAATCTGATTCAGAATGCTCTTTCTCCCGCCAAGATTGTAGCCGTATTTGCAGACCCGGATGAAAAGACCGCTAAGGTAGTCGTACCCGATTACCAGTTATCTCTTGCCATCGGTAAGGAAGGCCAGAACGCAAGACTGGCAGCAAGACTGACAGGCTACAAGATTGACATCAAGTCCGAAACCCAGGCAAAGGATGCACCGGGCTTCCGTTACGAAGACTATATGGATGAGTACGAAGATGACGGCTACGATGCTGAGGAGTACGAGGAAGAGGTAAGAGAGGCCGAAGAGGAAGGTGCTGATACCGACAATGAATAAAAAAATTCCCTTAAGACAGTGCGTGGGCTGCGGTGAAATGAAGAATAAAAAAGAAATGATGAGAGTCTTAAAGACACCGGAGGATACCATCGTACTGGATTTAACAGGTAAAAAGAACGGAAGAGGCGCATACCTTTGTAAGAGTGGCGAATGCTTAAAGAAAGCACGCAAAAACAAAGGCATCGAGCGTTCGTTCAAAATGAGCATACCGGATGCGGTATATGAGGAACTGGAGAAGGAGTTTAGTGAGACAAATGCAGAATAAAATATATGGACTGCTGGGGCTCGCAGCGCGTGGAAGAAATGTGGTAAGCGGCGAGTTTGCAACGGAAAATGCAGTGAAAAACGGTTCTGCTGTGCTGGTTATTGTAGCGAAGGATGCATCAGACAATACCCGGAAACTATTCCATGACAAATGTTCGTTCTATGAAGTGCCTGTTTATGATTACGGCATGAAAGCGGAATTAGGACATTGTATCGGAAAGGACGAAAGAGCCGCCCTTGCCGTCGTGGACGAAGGTCTTGCAGAAAAAATGATTCAATATCTGAACGCATCCGAAAATTAGGAGGTAATAATTGCATGGCAAAAATTAAGATACATGAACTTGCAAAGGAATTTGGTGTACAAAGCAAAGAGGTCATTGCCTTTCTGCAGAGTAAGGGCATCGAAGCCAAAGCGGCACAGAGTGCGGTAGAGGATGATGCAGCCGGCCTTGTAAGAAAGCACTTCGGCAGTGGAGCTCCCAAGCCCGCAGCAGAGGAAAAAGAAAGCAAGGCGGCGCCCAAAGCAAAGGAAAGCACCAAAACGGCAGAAACGAAAGAAGCAGTCAAAACAGATACAAAGGAAGCAGGTAAACCCGTGGAAAACAAAGAAACCGTAAAGGCAGCGGAGAACAAAGAAGCAGGAAAGGAAAATGCGGAAGCGCCCAAGAAGAAAAAGACGATTATCTTTGTCAGCAATCCACAGAATTCCCGTGTACCCGGTCAGCCCTCCGGCAGAAACAACCAGGGTCAGGGAAACCGCGGCGGCATGAACGGTAACCAGGGTCAGAACCAGAGAAACAACCAGAATGTCCGCTCCGGACAGCCGGCACCGGTCCGTCCCATTAAACCGCTGACACCTCCTTCTCCCACACCCAGTGTGCAGATGGTACCGTCCCGTCAGCCTCAGAAGGCAGCTCCCAAGGCAGAACCCGCAAGGGAAGAGAAGCTTCAGAGCCAGACAGACAATACGGCTGCAGCAGGCACTGCTGCTCCTAAGCCTGCTGTAGAAAGACCCGCAACGGATAGAACGGCTGCAGAGCGTCAGGCAGACAGACCCGTACAGGCAAATGCGGCAGACAGACCTTCCTATGGAAACCGTGACAATCGTAACGGCCAGGGCGGCGACAGACCTTACGGAAACAGAGATAACAGAAACGGTCAGGGAGGCGACAGACCTTACGGAAACAGAGACAACCGTAACGGCCAGGGCGGCGACAGACCTTACGGAAACAGAGACAACAGAAACGGTCAGGGCGGCGACAGACCTTACGGAAACAGAGATAACAGAAACGGCCAGGGTGGCGACAGACCTTCCTTCGGCAACCGCGACAACCGGAACGGTGCCGGAAGAGACGGCGGATTCCGCAAACCCGGTCAGGGCGGCAGCAAGGGCTTTGCTCCCGAAACAACCGCTAAGGATGCGGAGAAGCACAGAGATGAAGAAAAGCGCCGTATCAGCCAGGAGAAGGATAAACGCTCCCGCAAGGACTTCATGTATGAAGAAGAGGAACCGTTAAAGAACAAGCCCGGCAGATTTATCAAACCGGAAAAGAAGAAGGAAGAAGCAGCCGAAGAAGCCATTAAGGTTATTGTGCTGCCTGAAACCATTACCATCAAGGATCTGGCAGACAAGATGAAGGTGCAGTCTTCCGCTATTATCAAGAAGCTCTTCTTAGAGGGCAAAATGGTTACCGTAAACCAGGAAATTTCCTATGAAGAAGCCGAAAACATCGCCATGGAATACGACATCCTCTGCGAAAAGGAAGTCAAGGTCGATGTTATCGAAGAGCTGCTGAAGGAAGATGATGAAAACGATGAAAATCTGGTTTCCCGTCCTCCCGTTATCTGTGTTATGGGTCACGTTGACCACGGTAAAACATCCCTCCTGGATGCCATCCGGAAGACCAACGTTACCGACAGGGAAGCAGGCGGTATTACCCAGCACATCGGTGCGTATACCGTATCTGTCAACGACAGAAAGATTACCTTCCTCGATACACCCGGACACGAAGCATTTACCGCTATGCGTATGCGTGGTGCCAACGCAACGGATATTGCCATCCTGGTAGTAGCGGCCGACGACGGCGTTATGCCCCAGACAGTGGAGGCAATTAACCACGCCAAGGCTGCCGGCATTGAAATCATCGTGGCAGTCAACAAGATTGATAAGCCCAATGCCAATGTGGATCGTGTAAAGCAGGAGCTTACCGAATACGAACTGATTCCGGTAGACTGGGGCGGAACCACAGAATTTGTACCTGTATCCGCAAAATCCGGTGAGGGTATCGATGATCTGCTGGAAACCATTCTGCTTACCGCGGATATTCTGGAATTAAAAGCTAATCCTAACAGAAAGGCAAGAGGTCTTGTCATCGAGGCCGAGCTGGATAAGGGACGCGGTCCCGTTGCCACCATTCTGGTACAGAAGGGTACTCTGCATGTGGGTGACTTCATTTCCGCAGGCGCAAGCCATGGTAAAGTACGTGCCATGATTGACGACAAGGGCAGAAGAGTAAAAGAAGCCGGACCTTCCACACCTGTGGAAATCTTGGGTCTTAACGATGTACCCAGTGCCGGTGAAGTATTCCTGGCACATGACAACGATAAAACAGCGAAATCCTTTGCGGATACCTATCTTGAGCAGAACAAGGAGAAGAAGCTGGAAGAAACCAAGAGCAAGATGTCTCTGGATGATCTGTTCTCCCAGATTCAGGAAGGTAACTTAAAGGAACTGAACCTGATTGTAAAGGCTGACGTTCAGGGTAGTGTGGAAGCCGTTAAGCAGAGTCTGCTTAAGCTTTCCAACGAAGAAGTTGTGGTAAAATGCATCCATGGCGGTGTAGGTGCCATCAACGAATCCGACGTTATGCTGGCAAGCGCATCCTCCGCAATTATCATCGGCTTCAATGTACGTCCTGACGCAACCGCAAAGGCAACAGCCGAAAGAGAAGGCGTGGATATCCGTCTGTATAAGGTAATTTATCAGGCTATCGAGGATATCGAAGCAGCCATGAAGGGTATGCTTGATCCCGTATTTGAGGAAAAGATTATCGGCCATGCGGAAGTACGTCAGATTTTCAAGGCCTCCGCAGTGGGCAACATTGCCGGTTCCTATGTACAGGACGGTGTCTTCCAGAGAGGCTGCAAGGTTCGTATCACCAGAGGCGGCGAACAGATTTACGAAGGCGAGTTAGCATCCTTAAAGAGATTCAAGGATGATGTAAAGGAAGTAAAGGCAGGCTACGAATGTGGTCTGGTATTTGACGGCTTTGACAAGATGCAGGAGCTCGATATCGTAGAAGCTTACATCATGGTTGAAGTACCGCGCCAGTAATAGTGTGAAGATAAATTTCACAAGTGAACAGAGTTCACTTTGCAAATATTGGGCAGAAGCCCAAAGTTTGCAGATTATGAAGGGAATATAGCAATATGAGAAAAAACAGCGTGAAGAATACCCGTATTAACGGGGAAGTGCAGCGCGTTTTGGCGGAAGTTATCCGGGGAGAAATCAAAGATCCCCGGATTTGTCCGCTTACAAGCGTCGTTGCGGTAGAAGTGGCTCCCGACCTTAAAACCTGCAAGGCATGGATCAGTGTCCTTGGGGATGAAGAGGCGAGAGAAAATACCTATAAAGGCTTAAAGAGTGCAGAAGGTTACATCCGTAACCGTCTTGCCAAGACCATCAATCTGCGCAATACACCGGAAATTACATTTATCATGGACCAGTCCATTGAGTACGGTGTCAATATGTCCAGAAAGATTGATGAAGTCATGGAAGAACAGAACGGGAAGGCATAAGGTTATGGATATTTTACAGGAGTGTAGCGGGGCAAAGATCATCGGTATCAGCGCCCATGTAAGACCGGATGGAGATGCCATAGGCTCCGGCATGGCACTGTATCTGTTTTTGAAAAAGAAGATGCCGGGAGCAAAAATCCACTGGTATTTAGAGAGCATACCCGATGGATTTACCCATCTTACCCATTTGTCCGAATCGGATACGGAGTATCGGAAAGAAGAGCATTTTGACGTGTTCTTTGCACTGGACACCAATGTGGAGAGACTGGGCGGCGCAGAAGAATTTTTCAACTGTGCGGCAAAAAAAGTGCATATTGACCATCATATCAGCAATGTGCCCGGCTGCGGGGATGTGAATTTAGTAGTGCCCGATGCCAGCTCGACGGCAGAGGTGCTTTACGGCTTAATTCCCAAGGAGGATATGGATACGGAGATTGCTACGGCGCTCTATACCGGCATTATTCATGACACCGGTGTGTTCCAGTATACCAACACCTCTCCGAAGACCATGCAAATCGGCGCGGAACTGATTGGTTACGGCTTCCCTTTTGCACAAATTATAGAGGAAAGCTTTTACCAGAAGACCTATCTGCAGACCCAGGTACTGGGAAGAGCCCTGATTGAAAGCATCCGATTTATGGACGGACAGTGTATTTTCAGTTGCATGGATCAGGAAAAAATGGCATTTTACGGAGCAAGACCCTCCGACCTGGACGGCATTGTCAATCAGCTCAGAAACATTGCCGGCGTGCACTGCGCAATTTTTATCTACGAAAAAGAACACATGGAATACAAGGTCAGCATGCGTTCCGATGAATATGTGGATGTGGCAAAGGTAGCATCCTTCTTCGGCGGCGGCGGACATGTCCGGGCAGCCGGCTGCACCATCCGCGGCACCATGCATGACGTAATCAACAACCTGTCCGGGCAGATTGCACTGCAGTTGGGACGATAATATAAGTGAGAAACGGATTGCATTCCGGTTAAGACAGGCAGGAATAAAAGAAGTGCGGCAGGCAGTCTGGCTGACTGAACACATGGGAATTGACAAGGGAGGGAAAAGCATTGTACAACGGCATTATCAATATTTATAAGGAAAAAGGCTTTACCTCCCATGATGTGGTAGCCAAGATGCGGGGAATACTCAGACAGAAAAAAATCGGACATACCGGCACTCTTGACCCGGATGCCACCGGTGTACTGCCGGTGTGCTTAGGCAGCGCCACCAAGCTCTGCGACATGCTGACGGACCGGGACAAGGAATACGAAGCGGTGATGCAGCTTGGTATCTCCACGGATACCCAGGATTTGTCGGGAGAGGTGCTAAAGGAATGTCCCGTCACGGTAACGGAAGAAGAAGCACGAAATGCCATTCTTTCTTTTATCGGGGACTATGACCAGATTCCCCCCATGTATTCCGCATTAAAGGTCAACGGCAAAAAGCTTTACGAACTGGCGAGAGCCGGTAAGGAAGTGGAGCGTCAGCCCAGAGCGGTTACCATTTACGATATAACCATTTTGGACATGAAGCTGCCGGAGGTGACCTTCCGGGTATTCTGCTCCAAGGGTACTTATATCCGGACACTCTGTTATGACATCGGTGTAAAATGCGGATGCCTTGCCGCCATGAAAAGCTTAAAGCGCATCAAGGCGGGGGTATTTAGAGAAGAGAGCGCCATCACCCTGGCAGAGCTGGAAAAATTGCGGGATGAAGAAAGAGTCGGCGAGGTCGTGGTGCCTGTGGACCATTTCTTTGTGGAACTGGCGCCGGTGCATATCCCGGACGAATTTATAAAATATATCAAAAACGGTAATTCCTTTTATCCGCAGCAGATAAAGGAAAGAATAGGCTTTGGAGACGGTGAAGATGTGCGTGTCTATGATGAGGCAGGCAGATTTTACGGCGTCTATACCATGAAACAGCAGGAAGGTCGTTTCGTACCGAAAAAGATGTTTCTGGAAAATGACTTAAAGTGATGGATGCGTCTGCAACGGAAGCGATGATGCGGATACAGCAAGTGTGAAAACAATTTGAAGATTTGGATGGAGAAATACAGCAATGGAAATCATTACCGGTACAACGGATTTTTATATTAATGATGAGACGGCAGTGGCAATCGGAAAATTTGACGGTGTGCACATCGGGCACCGGGCGCTTCTTGACGAAATCCTGAAGCAGAAGGAGAACGGCAAAAAAGCATGCGTATTCACATTCGACCCTTCACCGGCTGTTTTCTTCGGTGACGGTAAGGAAAAACAGCTCACCACCAGAGAGGAAAAGAGAGAAATCTTTGAACGTCTGGGAATTGATATTTTAGTGGAGTACCCCTTAAACCGTAAGGTGGCGGATATGTCGCCAAGGGATTTTGTGGTAAATGTGCTTTGCAACCGCATCAATGCCGTTTATGTGGCGGCTGGCAGCGACCTTTCTTTCGGTCGAAGAGGGGAAGGCAATGCGGCGCTTTTAAGGATTCTGGCGCCGGAATGCGGCATGACGGTGAAAATCATTGACAAGCTTTTGTATGAAGGCAGGGAAATCAGCTCCACCTATGTGCGGGAAACTCTGGAAAAGGGTGATATGCGCCTGACGGAAACCCTGCTCGGAGAAGCTTATTTTATCTGCGGCAAGGTAACACACGGCAGACAGCTTGGACGCACCCTGGGGATGCCGACATTAAACCTGATTCCGGATGAGAGCAAAATGCTGCCTCCGAGAGGCGTTTATTATTCCGGCGTTATGATACGGAACCGCTACTACAGTTCCACCACCAATATCGGCTACAAGCCCACCATTGAGCAGGACAAGCCTGTGATGTGTGTGGAAACTTATGTGTATGACTTTCACGAGGATATCTACGGAGAGGATATTTCCGTATATCTTTACGAATTCCGCCGCCCCGAGCAGAAATTTGCCGGCATTGAGGCGCTGAAAGAACAGATGCAGAAAGACATTGCCGCCGGCAGGAAATACGCGAAGGAAAAATAGTTTCCAGTACCCAAGGGAAAGCTTGGGAATGGGTACAGGAGAGAAAAAGCGGCTTTTGTACCCAAAGGAAAGTCTGAAAATGGGTACAGGAGAGAAAAAGTAGCTTTTGTACCCAAGGGAAAGCCTGGGAATGGGTACAGGAGAGAAAAAGTGTCTTTCATACCCAAAGGAAAGTTTAAGAATGGGTACAGGAGAGAAAAAGCAGCATTCATACCCAAAGGAAAGCCTGGGAATGGGTATAGGAGAGAAAAAGCGTCTTTCATACCCAAAGGAAAGTTTAAGAATGGGTACAGGAGAGAAAAAGCAGCGTTCATACCCAAGGGAAAGTCTGAAAATGGGTACAGGAGAGAAAAAGCGTCTTTCATACCCAAAGGAAAGCTTGGAAATGGGTACAGAAAGAAAAAATGGATAGAAATACCCAAAAGAAAAGGAAAATGGATCGGTATCCTCTTGCCGGAAAATGAAATTGGAAAAATTTAATAAGTTTCTTTGTGCATAGACGGTTGACGCGAGAAAAAGGGATTGCTATAATAAAACCGTAACAAAGATGTAACAATTAACAAGGATATAGCAACCGGGATATAACAACAAAGAGGTTTTGCTCGGTTTACGAAGGGACTTACAGGTTAAAATAGATGAACTACAATAGAAAAATAAACAAATTAGCTATAATCGGCGCCGTAGGATTTTTAGCAGTAGCTTCTCTTTCCAACCCGATGGAAAGTAGGGCAGCGGGAACGGTAGCCATAAATGATATTATGCCCACAGCGGGCGGGATCTTTAATCTGAAGCTGGACGAAGACTCCTGCTTAAAAGCAGCGGAGGCAACTACGGAAGGCATGTATTGGGGTTATAACCATTTAGGGATTGCCGATGTGGAAACCGGTAACTTAAATGTCAGAGCCATTCCTGCCACAGACGGCAAATTAGTGGGAAAGATGCCGAAAGGATCAGCCTGCGAAGTGGTGGAGATGAACGAGGACGGTACCTGGGCACATATTAAATCCGGAGATGTGGACGGCTATGTAAGCACCGATTATCTGTATACCGGCGCCGATGCCGGAATGAGAGCCATGGAATTAGTAAAGACAGTAGCAGTGGTTAATGCGGATGCCCTTAAAGTAAGAGAGCAGGCAAGCATGGACGCCACGGTTCTGACCTCCGTACCCAAGGGAGAGGAACTGGAAGTCGTTGAGCAGCTGGACGGCTGGGTAAAAGTATCCATTGACGGCGAGGATGCTTACGTTTCCTCCGATTATGTAACAGTAGAAGAAAAGCTGGATACAGCCGTAACCATGAGTGAACTTCTGTATGGTCAGGGCGTATCCGATTTACGTGTAGATATCGTAGAGTATGCAAAACAGTTTTTGGGAAATAAATATGTGTACGGCGGCAGCAGCCTTACCAAAGGAACGGACTGCTCCGGTTTCACCATGTCGGTATACAAGCACTTCGGCATCAGCTTGTCCCACTCTTCCAGAGCACAGGCGAACGAAGGAAAGAAGATTACAGCAGCTGATTTACAGCCCGGCGACCTGATTTTCTACGGCGGAAGTTCAGGATCCATCAATCATGTGGCAATGTATATCGGCGGCGGCAAGGTTATCCATGCATCCAGCCCCAAGACCGGCATCAAGATATCCAATTACACCTACCGTACACCGGTGAAGTATGTAAGCATTATCAAGGAATAACGGGAGTAAGACGTTTCCCGACGAAATCGGCGGCAGGCATGGAAATGCCGTTACGGAGAAAAACGGCAGCGGCAACGGATAAAAGAAAGGGCAAATATGGAACAGATACAAAATGGGTTTCTGCAGCTTTCCGAGAGAGCAGAGAAGGAAATTACTGAAACAATGCCACCCGAAGAAGAAATGAACGACTTAGCGGATTTCTTCCGTATTTTCGGAGATGCCACCAGATTAAAAATCCTCTATGCATTGAAATTTTCGGAAATGTGCGTGCTCGATATTGCCCAGCTTTTAGGCATGTCCCAGTCGGCAATTTCCCACCAGCTCCGTGTCTTAAAGCAGATGGATCTGGTGAAAAACAGAAGGGACGGCAAGACCATTTTCTATTCCCTTGCGGATGCGCACATCGTGACCATATTAAGCCAGGGTCTTGACCATATTGAAGAGTAGGGACCAAAACAGAATTGTGAATAAAAGCTCAAATCTTATGAAAGTAGGATTTGAGCTTTTTTACATTATCATATAAAAATACGAGGAATTACTTCTTTTTCATTGCCTTTACGAGATTGATAAGGGCATCTGTTTCTTCCGGTGTCAGACCGGAGAAATCAATATCCCGTTTGCGTTCCACTTCCAAAAGATAATCGGTACTCACATCAAAAATACCGGCAATATGTATGAGCACATCATAAGATGGCTGTCGTATGCCGGTTTCATATGCACTAATCACGGACTTGGTGAGACCAAGCTTTTGAGCGAGTTGAGCCTGCGACATATCCCTTTCATGACGTAAAGATTTAAGTCTATTGCCAAAATTTACTATTTTATGACCTCCAATGTCACCATGATACTATAACGCAAGTATTCCATATGTTGATAAAATATTCATATAGTTGACATTTAATATTAAGTGAAATATAATCCCATCTGTGACAGTTGAAAAGAAAAAAACGGTTGTGAAGCCAGTAAAATCAAGGCTTACAGCCGTTTTCCGTTTCGCGATGATATGTGCTATTGTGCTATATTCTTTGCACTATGGCAAATTTATCTCTTTTGTCTGCTTGATGATGCTTCGCATCGTAGATTTTTTGATAAATTCATAATCGGTCCGAAAACCAAAAGTTTTGTGTAAAGAATCTGTTATTTCAGTTCGTGTGTAGGATGGAATGTAGCCATTAGCGGTATTTAACAGAGTCATTTTCATAGAGCGCAAAGTCTCGATGATCTGCTCTGTTGTATAGCGGTTCCCTATTTTCTTTTCTAACAGACGGTAGAGAAGAAGACTGATGTAACAAGTCATGAAATGTGCCTTGATCCGGTCATCTCTTCTGACATAAACAGGCCTGGCTTCGAATTCGGTTTTCATGATTCTGAAGTTCTCTTCAATTTCCCAGCGCTGCTTGTTAATCTTTATAATCTCCTCGATATTTCCCTCAAGATTTGTCATAACGGCATAGAAACCATCGTACCCCTCTTCTTTGGCAATCTGTTCCTCGTCAATCTCATATACGTTCTTTTCTGCAATCTCACCATCATTTGTTACGGCAGTCTTTTTCACAAAACGCATTGGATCATTTTGATTTTTTCCCTTTCTCTTTTTACAAGGAGAGCTGATAATCCTCTCTGCACGTTCAATTTGACGTGACCGGATTTTTTGCTGATAGGCTTTATATTTCGGTGAGTATGTAACAATCAGTGTCTCATCCAAATCTCCGGTAACAACAGGAACTTCTTTGTAGTAAATGGAGTTAAAAACCTCTTTATCGGTTTCATCCAAAGTCCTGATATCTATAAAATCTGTGAAGCCAACTTTTCTGAACTGCGTTGGATTCAAGGCGATATCGCGGTCTTCCTGTTTCATCTTTTTAAGGGAATGAGTGACCACATAAGCCCGATTCCCGATGCTGTTAAACGCTCGGTTATTTGCACTTCCAAGACCGGCATCCGAACAGAAAATAAATTCACTACAGTTAAAATCTTTTATGATTTTCTTCTCCAGAGGTTTGAGCGTTGTCTGCTCGTTTTGATTGCATGGAAAAATATCAAATGCAAGCGGAATGCCGTCAGCATCCATAAACAGACCCATGCCAACAATCGGATTTGGGCGGTTCTCTTTGTTTTTTCCATAGTGCTTCAAACCGCTTTCTTCCTCAATCTCAAAGTAATAATTCGTACAGTCATAGTAAAGTATCTTCCGATTCTTTGAATGAATGAAGTTTGAGTTTTTGTATAGTTCACTTTGGATAAAATCCGATTCTTCCGCGATTACAGACAAAGCCCTGTAAACATCCTGGATCTCATACTTTGGTGGTTCGGGCAGCGTTTTACAAAAGTTATAACTGCTGAGCTTGCTTGAAGGAGAGAGAACCCTTGCGTAAACGAGATCTGTAAGAATCGCATGAAGATTATATTTAAATTTATGGCGTCCCTTCATCACACGACAGATGTTATCAAGGCGGAGTTCTGTGCATAGTTGTTGAAGGAACAGATAACCGGCATGAAAAGAACGAGTCTCATTAACAGGGATGCATGCAGCCTGGGAGAATTCAACAGTGACTTTCCCGGTACGCTCATTGTAGAGTTCGGTTTCTTTGGCAGCTTCACTTTTAGCCCATGCCATAAGTTTAGCATCGTCACCGTTAAACTGTTCCAACAGTGAGTTGTATTTTCCAAGCTTTTTATAGATACGAGAGGATGATTTTCCGTCTTCTTTTCGGAATGATTGATAAATGTAAACATCTTTATTGTTTTTGCTACCGGTAACTGCAATGTACATAACACAAAATCCTTTTTCTTTTAAGCATACAACACTATTACAAACAAGTACATAACAAAACGCAAAATTTGACATAAAAAATGCAGGTTTTATGCGACCTGCAATAACTTTTTTTAATATTCAACTGTCAAACTCCCGTCAATGAATGTTTAGATTGAAAAATAACACTATTTATTATATAATATCATAGAGTTTTATATCAATTTTTAAATCGGTATTACATCCTATTAAAGTATTTCGATCTACTGTTCCAACCAATAATAACATATAAAAATATCGATGTATATAGTTACTGAAAAAGGAGAGTTTATGCGTATATTTCGAAAAAACATAATATAGAGAATGCAAATAAAGAGAAGGACCTGTTTGAAGATGAAATAAAAAAACAGATAGTGAATATTTATAATGTAACTTCCGATGTTAATCAGAGAATTCTATATGATGAAATTAGTGCGGATGATTCGAGAATCGATTTGGATTTAGATTTATATTAGTAATTTTCATGGTACGGATGGATATGTGATTGGTATTATGTTTAGCTGATAATAGAGAGGAATGAGCGTATGTTTAAGATACTAGATTGCGTGAGGAATATTGCGGACAAATATGGTGATATAGGATTTGAGGGGATAGTACTGCTCAATAGAGATGGGGAAAAGTTATACGAAAGACGATGGATACAGGATTATCCCAGAGATATTTACTCAAATACTAAAAGTTTTACGAGTGCAGCAGTTGGAATGGCTATATTCCAAAATAAATTATTACTTGATGCAAAGGTACCAGAAATATTTGAGGTACAAAATGAGAGTTCGTTTTGGGATAAAATGTGCCTTAAAGATTTGCTGACAATGCGGTCTGGATTCGAGAAAGAACATTTAATGTATTTTGATAGAAGGAAGGGTGTAGGAGCAGAAAATTATCTGGATTATTTACTTTCACAAGAAGTTAAATATGAACCAGGTAGTAGATATTTGTATTCTACAGGCGATGCAATTTTGGCAGGTTGTATGGTTGAAAAAGTGGTTGGTGTTAATTTGCATACGTATTTATATAAAAACTTGCTACTTCCTTTAGGAATAGATTATCCAATTTGGGAAACGGATTTAAAGGGCCATACTTGTGGAGGATCTGGATTACAGCTAAAACTCATAGATATGGCAAAGTTAGGGTTAATTTATCTAAACGAAGGTGTTTATCAAGGAATAAAATTTTTTGATAAAGAATGGGTAGATATGTCGTTTTCTAAATTTGTTGAACTGGAAAATAAAAAGTACCCTGAAAGCTATGGATTTTTTTGGAGAATTTGTAATAACGGACAGTTTTATAAAGCGAACGGAGTTTTTGGCCAAGATACATTAGTAATTCCCGCAGAAAAATGTGTTTTGGCATATCAATGCAAAGAAGGAACAGATACTGATACACTTAGGGATATATTACAAAAGGAGTTGTTTGAAAAATTGTTATGAAGATTTTAACACCAATCATGAGTGCAGCGGATATAGACATACTTAATCCACAATTATATAATACAGAATTTTTCTGCGGATATTTACCACAATGGTGGATTAGCGAATATAACGACCCACAAGATACAGAAGGTAACTTGGCTACACCTATTAATAATAGAAATGGCAGAAATTCAAATGTTACGACTATTGAAGAATTGGCTGAAATCGTTAAAAAATCGAAAGAATACAATACGGATGTTTTTCTCGTATTAAATGCTAAATATTATCCCAATTATGTATATGAGAGTGTTTCGAAATATATAGAAGAAGTGCTTGAAGCCGGAATAACTAGAATGATAGTTTCTGATATAGGAATGATTAATTTCTTGTCAATTAATTATCCAACTGTAAAGATTTCTGTAAGCTGCCTTAATCAGGTTACAAACAAATATTCCGTGGAATTCTATAAGTCGTTTGCGAATGTGGATAGAATTGTTTTTCCTAGACATATGAGTTCTCAAGAAATTGCAAGTATTGCGACGGAAGTTAATGGTTTGGAATACGAATATTTTATTTTTAGCAACAAGTGTTTGTATGATGATGGTTATTGTAGAGGGATTCATGAGTTTACACCAATCTGCAAGGATTTGTTTTATTCTGATTTTTATACAAAAAATGGCAACAAGATTGAAACCGTAGAGAGAAGAAAATTAGCATATTTAGAACATGAATTTGCTGATTGGACAAGAAGTGAATTGATATGTGAAGGTAGTGATTTTTGTACACCAAATTTTGCCTGCTGTGCCTGCTCTTTAGTAAAACTGAGCCAAATATCCAATATTACATCCGTAAAACTATCTATACGTGGTCACAATATTCAAGAACGATTAAGACAGGTTAAGATGGCTAATGAAGTGATATCAGAAACTAGGAAAGGAGCAACAATAAATGATATAAAGCAGATTATAAGCAGATTGTATGGGAAGGAGAGTTTGTGCGAGGATGGTACATCCTGCATGATGATTTAGTTATGGAAATAGCAGTATTAATTGAATGTGCAGATGATTACAACGGAAAACGTGTAAGTGACTATCATCTTCCTTGGGGAAGCGTAACAAACGGGCTGGAACACATTTGTGGCCAATTAAAACCGTATATGGATAAAGGAATAGAGTATGTTTACTTTGGCAATGAATTTTGTGAGTATAAAATTCCAACCATAGATCAATTGAAAAGAATGCTTGATATTTGCAAAACAGATGGAATACTATGCGTGTTGGTAACACCGGTAGTTTCAGATTATGGCATTAATAAGCTGTCTGATCTAATAGATTGTTTGATTAATAACAGTATCACTATACCTGTAGTGATTAATGACATGGGCGTATTTGAATTGATAAAAAGGAAAAAATATTCAGGGGAATGCATTGTTGGAAGAATACTTGAGAAGTCTAGTCATGATTGCAGAGCAAGTAGAGAAGAATTTGATAATTATTATGGAGAAAATGGAAAGAAATTTGCTAAAACGCCGGGTATAATTTCAGATTATTCAAAAATGATATTTGATGGATATGGTGTAGATAGATATGAGTTTGATTTGCCCAAAGTGGGTTTTGAATTGCCATTTCATGGTAATTATTCATTGTATTGGCCATATAGCTATTTAACCACAGGAAGGGTGTGTATGTTTAGGTCTTTGGATTTAAATGGAAGGGACAAGTTTCTTGTAGGTGATGTGGGCTGTGGTAAACCTTGTACAAAGTACAAGGTGGAAAAGAGGAAACCAATAAACGGATATTTACTAGAGAAAAAAGCAGAAATGTTTTTGTTTCAAAAAGGGAATACGGTGTATTTCATAAATGATGATGTAGATTTAAATCTTGAGTATTTTAATAGATTAATTATACAACTTTGAGGTGTGTATGAAACTATGTGAGTATATTGATTGCTGCTTAACTAAGTTAGGAGTTGAGAAAGTATTTGGAATACCAGGCTCCCTAGTAATGCCAATATGGCAAAACTTAAATGATAAAGAAATAATATTGTGTAGTCACGAGCAAGAAGCTTCTTATGTGGCGACTGGTTATGCAAAGATGTCAAAGAAACCAGTTTGTGTAATCACTACAGGTGGACCAGGTGTGACCAACTGCGTTAGTGGTATAGTAGCGGCGAATATTGATTCAATTCCTTTAATATATATTTCGGGAAGGACACCTGTTTCTCGCAAAGGTTACGGAGAAAGACAAGAGGAAAGTTCCATAAACCGATTATATGATTCGATAGTAATTCTTAATGGAGTTACAAAGAAAAGTGTTTGCATAGATGATATCAGTAATGCGCCAGATATAATATGGAATGTAATGAGAAAAGCTATTGAGGCAAGACAGGGTGCGGTCCATATTAGCATTCCGGTGGATTTACAGAATCAAGAACTAACATATAAGATATCCAATTTTGAGACACAGACTGTAACATATCACGCGACATCGCTTGATATAGCGAATCGACCGATTTTCATTATGGGGTGGGGAGCTTGGATGTCTGAATCTTATAAAAAGATTTACGAGCTAGCTGAAAAAGTTAAAGCTCCAGTTCTTGTAACATCAAAAGCATATTGTTGTATTAATGCAAATAATAAGATGTATCTAGGAAAGTTAGGATATGGATATAATTCGGTTATTGACGATTTCATTAAAGAATACAATCCTAATATGATTCTGGCATTCGGATCATCACTAGGTAGTAAAGATATAAAAAATACAGAAGTAGAACATCTTCTTAATGAAATTCCAACTTTTTTAATTGCTGATGATTGTTCTTATATATCACATAGAAATTCGAACATAGTTGGATGTGAAGTTCAGAATATGACCAATTTTGTTAATACCCTATTAGAATCTACTGATAACAGGGACGAGGACATTGAATTATATGAAAAAATACTTGAAGTAAGAGTTAGAGCTATTGATTATTGGAGTGATAAGATTATTATTTCCGATATAATGGCAAGATGTATTCAGCTGATTGATTATTTATGCGATGAGAAATGTGTTGTTTCAGCTGATGCAGGAAACAATCTAGCAAATGCCAGTGTATTAATAAATCCAACTAGTCCAGGCCATATGTTCATTGATGTAGGGTTAAGGGCAATGGGAACTGGTATTTGCACTGCTGTAGGAATGGCAATTGCAGATAATAAAAATAAATATGTTTCAATTACGGGCGATGGATGCATGTTGATGAATGGAAATGTGATGCATGTTGCCAGCGAGTTGAGGTTACCAATCGTTTTTATTGTATTTAATAATCAATCATTGGGACGTGTAAGAGTTGGACAATCTATAATGAATGATTATCGAGCTACAGACATAAAAAATGTTGATTATGTTATATATGCTAAAACATTTGGTCTGATTACATATAAATGCTTTGATATGTTGGAGTTTGAAAAGGCATTTATAGAATGTTTAGCTGACTCAAAACCAGCATTGATTGAAGTAATCACAGATAATGATGAGATTCCAGTGACAGTGAAGGATAATATATATTAGGAGTGTTCTAAATGAAAACAATGCTTATAACAGGAACAACACAAGGGATAGGAAATGCCCTATATGAGTATTATAAAGATAAATATAATATTGTCACAATTAATAGGCGTTTCTTTGAGGGGAATAATATTGTTTGTGATTTATCAAAAATAAATGAAATAGAAAAAGTGGCTAATCAATTGAAAAGTAAAAAAATTGACTTTCTTATAAACAATGCAGGTGGAGCTTCCCCAAAGTTGTTTAATCAATTACATGCAGATGAATTGATTCAGTGTACAAACTTAAACTATCATGCACCAGTGTTATTGATGCAAGCCGTATTGGAAGGAATGAAGGAAAGAAAATATGGTAGGATTGTAAACATATCTTCAATAGCATCGAAATCTCCAAGACCTTTGATTCCTCATTATGGTGCGGTGAAAAGTGCTTTAGAAAAATTTTCATCAAGTTTGGCTGTCGCATATGGTGATAATGGAATTACCATAAATTGTATATGCCCGGGTGGTGTGTCTACAGAAACTAGCCTGAAAAACAGAAAACAAATGGCTCATATTTTAGGTAAAGAAGAAAATTATTATAACGATATGATGGCATCAGGAAATGGACTTGGAAGAATGGTTGATGTGCATGAAGTAGTAAATCTAATTGATTTTCTTATTTCCGAGAATGCGCTTGCAATTTCAGGGCAAGTATATAATATTTGTGGGGTCAAGGAGGTTCACTAGTTATGGACGAAATTTTGAATCAATACATAATGAGTTCATATAAATTAATACAGTCGTATGAAAAAAAAGGAAGGTATTTTCATACTTTAACGCCAAACGATAATAGTCCAATAGTTGTTCACAAGGCAACAAATCAACTAACATATGTTGTTTCTGGGGAGGGAACTATTGTTCTTGATGGTGAAGCAAAAAATATAGAAAAAGGAAGTTGTATCTTTGTTGAAGCTGGTATGACGCATCAGTTTATAGCAAACAGTGCTGAATTAATTTTGTTTCACATTCATATTCCTGATGAAGGACGTGACAATGATCGCTTTATAGTGGAAGGAGATGATTATAATCGATACGAATAAAAAAGTTGTAGTGGTTACAGGTGCGTCGTCAGGTATTGGAAAAGCGGTAGCCAAGTTATACGCCAAAAATGGTTTTTGCGTTTGTGGTATTGATATTAGCAAACCATTGCCTTCAGATGCTATTGATGAATACATATGTGATATCACAAATGAAGTAGATGTAGGAAGAGTAATTTCAGATATAGGGAAAAAGTATGAATATCTAAATTATGTAATTAATTGTGCCGGAATATTTTATGATAAGGAACGCCGGTTGATTGAAGATATGCAATTGTCTGAATGGGAGAAGGTTTACAAGACGAATTTAACAGGTTGTATGATATTGACAAGAAATGCAATTCCTTTATTGAGACTTGCAAGAGGTGATAAAGCCATTGTGAATATATCCTCTGACCAAGCAGTATTTCCTCGGAGGAAAAATAGCGCATATGCGGTGACAAAAGCTGGAATCGAGAACTTTACGAAGGCATGTGCAGTGGAACTGATTGAAGATCGTATTAGAGCCAATTGCATTTTACCAGCATCGGTTCGAAGTAATTTTATAAATAGAATGGTGAAAAACGAAGAAGAATTAAAAGAAATATATATAAGAGAAAACGAAAAAATGCCATTAGGAATTATAGAACCTGAAGAGGTAGCAGATCTTGTTTATTTTTTGGGGTCTGAAAAATCATCTAAAATTACGGGACAAGCAATACTAATGGATAGTGGATTATATGTTTAGGAGGAAAAGCAAATGGCGAAATATGGAAAAGATTTTATTTTAGAACACTACAAGGACAATACTAGTTTTCATATGAATATTGAGGACTATTTAACTGGTGATGAGGAGTTAGTAGTTGGTAGTATTGATGTGTGCATGACAACGAGATGCGACTTGAAATGTAAGGGGTGTGGAAGTTTGATGCCAATGTATTCTCATCCCAAGGATGTTGAGATTGACCTAATATTACATTCATTAGATAGATTTTTTAGTGTGGTAGATCGCGTTTTTCGAGTAAATGTTATTGGCGGAGAGCCTTTTTTATATCCTAATATGGATCAGGTAATTGACTATCTCAATAATAGAGATGAAGTTATTAAAGTAGTTGTACCGACAAACGGAACAGTAGTGCCAGAAAATCCTAAGTTATATGAAACATTAAGAAATCCAAAGAATCACGTAAGAATAAGCCATTATGAGGCTTTTGACAAAAAAGCAGGAAAGCTTCTTACGCGTTTGCAGGAGGAAAAAATTGATCATTCTATAAAGGTGTTTGGAAAAGACACATATCTTTGGTATGACTTTGGTGATTATGAACTTAGAAACAGAAATGAGGAAGAATTGGCAGCCCAGTTTTATGAATGTGAAGTGGAATGGATGAGCCTTTATAGAGGGAAATTATACCCATGTCCTAGAGCTGCGCATTCAATTGATTTGGGATTGCAACCGGCAGAAGGAAATTATATTGAAATTGCAGATGAAAGTGTGACATTGGACGAATTAAAAGTAAATCTTGAAAAGTTCGTGTACGAGACTTCATTTTATCCGGCATGTAATAGATGTGACAGAGGAACTGGAAAATGTCCGGTAATACCTGTGGCAGAGCAGTTATAAAAGAGAATGATTATGGTCGATAATAGTTTACGTGAAAAGTTAGTTGATGAAAAAAGTAGAATTATCTTTGACGCTAGAATGAACTATAAAAGAGATAAAAGCCTACAATCATTTTACCATTTTTTGAAGAAAAATCATGAAGAGTATGCATTCCGCGAAGTTGAGGAGTTTGTTCAAAAGACTGGTCTGTCTCAAATATTTATATGGGGAAATGATGATTATTCTTTATATAGTTATTGTGTATTAAAAGATAGTGGATATTCTGTTTGTGGATTGATATCTGATTGTCTAAATGAAGAGGATAATAAATATAATTATATACATCCAAATAAAATCAACGATTTGTTGGAAAATATTATTATTATTGTATTTAACAGAGATGTGTCTAGTGTTCCTGTTGAAGTTCTTAAAAGAGGAAATATCTTAAATCTATACAGTCATGTAGTGGGAAGAACGGGCAATCAGTATTTTGATTATTTTTCTCCGTCTGATAAAGAATTTTTTGTTGATGCAGGAGCGTTAGATGGTGCAACCTCGAGGAAATTTATTGAGTGGTGTGGAGGAGATTATGGTGCGGTGTATGCTTTTGAAGCAAATCCTGAGATGACGAAAAATTGTGGAGAGCAATTGGGACAATTTGTGAATCAAAATTTGTTGTTTTTTTATAAATTAGCCCTATGGGATAAGAAAGACATAATACACTTTGATAATTCTGGTAGTAAGTGGGATGCACATGTAAGTGATAATGGAAGAGTAACTGTTGATGCTGATAGTATTGATAATCTGTTAGTAGATCAGCAAGTTACATTTATGAAATTTGATATAGAGGGAAGCGAAATGAAAGCACTTCAAGGAGCACGGGACTGTATACTTAATAACCGGCCAAAGATGGCGATAAGTGTATATCATAATGATGAAGACCTTGAAGATATTATGGAATATTTAATGGGGCTAAATATTGATTATAATTTTGCACTTAGACATTATCATTCTGATGCAATAGAGACAATTCTTTATGTTTTTTAGGAGACCAGTTATGTATGAAGGTTTGAATGAATTTATTTTAGGCGTAAGACCTAATCAGATAAGAGAAAAAGTTGTGATTGCACCGTGTTGGGTTCCGGAAACTGTAGGTATTGCTGAAACGAAAAAAATAGGGGATGATTCGTGCAAAACATGGGACTGCGTGATAGAGGATGAGACATTTACATATATTGTCACAGGTGTCGGTGCTGCTGTTTGTATGGACATTGTGTTGGCACTTAAAAATACCATATGTAAACAGATTTTATTTATCGGTTCAGCAGGGGCTCTCGTAGAAGAAATAAAAATAGGAGATTTTGCAGTTCCTAATGGTGTGATTTCCGCAGAAGGTGCATCGAGATATATAGGGGATTATTTGGTTAATGACATATATGGTAAATGCTTTTATGCGGAAAATGAGTTGCAACGTAAATTGCTCCTATGCTTAAAAAATAAAAGTCAAGAATTAGATATTAATATTTATGACGGAATTGGTATCTCCGTTGAGTCGATATTACTACAGTATAGGCACATTGATGAGTTCATAAATTTGAAATGTGCATTTATTGATATGGAGGCATCTGCATTTTTGGCTGCATGTAATAGCGTTAATATTCAAGGTGCAGTTGTTTTCTGCATATCAGATAATACTATTCGGAAAGAGCCTTTATATAAAGTTACTACAGATAAAACAAATTATAGAAAGAAAGTACGAAACATAATTATGCCTTTGGTCTTAAAGGAGTTTGTTTATGGATTTAATGAAAGAGATTAATGATATTAAATGTGCTGCAATATGTGGTATTGGATTCCAAACCGAAACAATTGCTATGTATTTCAAAACGGTATTGAAAAAGGAATGTATCGTAATAATTAATTGTTTTACTCAGAAACCAGAGGATTGCTTTAAAATTCCATCTAAACGAAATGGAAAAAGGAATTCTTTTTCGGAAGTCGATCTGCTGATGGATACTCAAATTGAAGATGTGCCGATTAAGCGCTTTGATATGTTGACGGAGTATGAAAAAGAAAAATGTATTTTTTTTTATTTTTCAGGAGCAGAATCACAAACTGTATATGAAAACATAAAAGAATATGTATGTGATAAAGTGCATTATCTATCATCAGATGATATAAAGCATATCAATGATTGTATTTGGGATAAAGAACGAATTATTAGAAGTTTATGGGAGACCAATCAGTTTCTTTATTCTGAAGTACATATGATGAAGAATGCGTTACGCAGACAATTACAATCAACAGTATATGATTTTCATTTCGAGTTTCACTTAGTGGAACATTGCAATCTAAAGTGTGCAGGGTGTACACATTTTTCTCCTTTAGCTAAGGAGGAATTTTTGGATCCATTAGAATTTGAAAAAGATATAACAAGATTGTCGAATCTGACTGGAGGAAATACACGTTTTATTAATTTGCTAGGGGGAGAGCCTTTATTGCACCCACGAATATGTAAGTTTTTAAAGACGGCTAGAAATGCATTTCCTAATACGCTTATTCGTGTAGTTACAAATGGACTAAAATTATTAAATATGCCACAGGAATTTTGGGACTGCTGTAGGGATGAGTCAATAGTAATAGGAATAACGCAATATCCTGTTGATGTTGATTATCAGAAGATAATTCAAGAGATACAAACTAAGGGAATAAAGTATGAAAGCTTTAGTGGTGATGGTTATCCGAGAGATGAAATGTGGAGATTAGCATTAGATGAAACCGCGTTAAATCGTCCCATAGAGAATTTTATTAGTTGCCCAAGGGCAAATGCATGCATATTTGTTTCACATGGGAAGGTATTTAACTGCGCTACAATGGCTAACATTAATCATTATAACAGTTGTTTTGGAACAAAATTTGAGTTGTGTGAAGAAGATTATGTAGATATTTATAGTATTGATAATATTCAAGAAGTATTTGAAAGATTGTGTAATCCTAAGCCATTTTGTCGGTTTTGTAATATTGAAAAAAGAAAATATGGCGTAAGGTGGGAAAAATCGAAAATTAGGCAGGATGAATGGGTGATAGGTGAATGAGTATGGTTGAAATGACGCCTTATTGTATGGAATTATCAATTATTATTCCTGTGTATAACTCTAGTAAATTTCTAAGAGAATGCTTGGATAGTATTTTAAAACAAGATTCATATGAGTATGAGATTATATGTGTAGATGATGGGTCGGAAGACAATTCATTGGACATATTGCATGAATATGAAAAACTATTCTACAACTACAAAATCATAAAACAAGAGCATAGAGGTCTAGCGGCTGCTAGAAACGATGGAATAAAGGTTTCAAGTGGAGAATACATCTATTTTGTAGATTCAGACGATATCGTAGGGGATAATTTTATTAATAATGCATTAATGAGAGCAAAGAATGAAAAGTTAGATGTGTTAATGTTTTCCTTTGAAAATTTTGCTACTGATAATGTCACTTATAGAAAATATGAAGAACGAATCTTAAAAATAAAGAGAACAGAAGCACCAGATATAATTCTTTCAGGAATTAAAATGATGAAATACCTTTTTGAACGAAATGAGTATTACCCTATGGTTTGGATTCAGATTGCAAAGAGAAGTTTGCTTTTAGATAAACAGATAATGTTTTATGAAGGATTTGTTTTTGAGGATATGCTTTATACATTTAGATTACTGTGGCATTCAAAACGAGTGCGGTCGATAACTGATGTTGGATATAAGAAAAGAATCCATGAGGAATCAATTTGTGGAAGACCTGAAAATATTCATAATGTTGAAAGCCTTTGGCATAATTACAAAAAACTCATAGTATTGTGTGAACAGTTTAATCAAGATGATGATAACTACGAATATGTAGCTAAAACTATGATTAATAGATCTATAAACCAACTTATGTTACATTTTGTTCGATTAAGCGATGCTGACAGGAGTATGTTCATAAATGGTTTATCAAGGTGGGACAAGATTAAATTCGAACTTCTATCAAAGTAAAAAAAGTACGATACCATGGTCAAAAGGTTAATAATTTATAGTAATTTTTCAATATCGCAATTACTTTTTGAGGAGGGGCAGGGATGAGTCATATAAATATAAAAACTGGTAATTTAGAGCTTCCATATATTGACAAAATATATATTACAGAAGATAAGGCTTCATACATATCTCTTAACACAGGTAAAGTTGTTTATCTTGAAGATAATTAATTAAAAAGTTATCAATTTGATATGGGTAGAAAGCCGTATAAGATATTAAGTTATTTAATGGAAAATAATGGCGATTTTGTACCTTCTGATACCCTCTATTATGATGTTTTTGGTCAAAATTCATCTGAAAAACAGGATAGTACAGTTGATGAGGTTCGAAGGACGTTATGGAAAATATCTTGTATAAAAAATAGTGATTTGAAGATAAAAAAACATAGTGGTGGAGAAACATCCTTCCCTGGATATACATTATCATTGCCAGAACAAGAAGTGGAACTTAGCAGTAAATATCCTTTAATGGAGTTCATCAAAAAAGAGGAACAGTTAGAAGGTAAGCGCTCAATAACATGACGCCTTATAAAAAATATGGGATGGTGTACAATACCATCCCCAACAATAGTTACTACTTACATTGTTCTTGTACTTCCGGAGCCCATGGCATTAATTCGTCCAGTTCCTCTGGATACCGTTGCCATTCTGTATCCGGCATGTACAAAAGCAAATGTTGAAGATAAGCATAAACATTGAGATCATTTGCTTTCGCTGTCTCAACTAAACTATAGATTGCCGCTGATGCACTTGCTCCTTTGGGAGTATCGGCAAAGAGCCAATTTTTACGTCCTACAGTAAATGGACGTATTGCATTCTCTGCAGCATTGTTTGATAGAGAACATCTTCCATCTAGAAGATAGTTTTCCATATATGGCTTCTGATTCTTTGCATAGGTTACAGCTTTGCCTAAAGCTGATCCTTTTAATGCATTTATAGAATCCAGCCAGCACCTAAAAGCCTCAAGAACCGGTTTTTCCAATTCAAGACGCTTACAGAATCTTTCTTCAGCCGACAGGTTTTTGAGACTATCCTCGATAGCAAACAGATTATCGCAGTACTGACGACCTATTTCAGCACTTGTTGGTAATCCGTCTGGGTTTGCTTTTTGAGGAATCGCTTCCACAAACTTGCGTCGCAGATGAGCCCAACAGCCAACTCTGATTATATCAGTCAGTTTGTTATATCCAGAGTATCCATATGAATGGACATATCCTTTAAATCCCTTCAGATAGTTTACTGCATGATCACCATTCCTTGATGGTTGGTAATCGTAGAGGACGATAGGATTCTTCCCATCATTACCGGAGCGGTACAACCACATATAAGACTGGGTCTGTGGTTTCTTACCATCCTCCTTTAGAACCTGAACCGGTGTTTCGTCGCAATGAATGATATCTCGGCTCAGAAGTTCCTTTCGAAGTCTGTCTATAACAGGTTTCAAATGGTCCTCACTGCTGCGGATGACCCAGTTAGCCATTGTGGCTCGACTGAGCCCAATACCAATCTGCTCCCAGTCCTTTTCCTGTCTGTATAGAGGAATGCCGTTTACATACTTCTGATACATGGCACGAGCCACAGAGCTTGGTGATGCTAACGAGTGATTCAATACCGACTTTGGAGTAAAAGCTTTTCGAATGAATGGTTTTCCCCTGTGCTTACAAGCAGGACATTCACATGCCTGCTGCATATATCGAATAACCTTAACCTTAGCTGGAATGTATTCCAATTCGTCACGTACTTTGACATAACCAATTTCTCTTAATGAGGAACCACACTGATCACAAAACATGTCATCAGGATGGATCATCCAAGGGACTTCCTCTATCGGAAGATCCTTTAATAGTTCTTCGCGGGTTGTTTTTGTTTTCCTTTTGTAGATGCAACCCCTGCGCTCAATGAGCGGTTCCTGAGCATCAGGATTCATTTCCGCTTCAGCTTCATTAAAGAGAGAGAGCTGGCCTTCTATCTGAATGGTAGTCTTTTCACTGGAAGATTCAAACTTTTCTTTACGAAGCAAAAGAATCATCTCAGTTAGATTGCTCACCTGATTCTGTAAGTCCTTTATGGTGTTTTCAAGGTACTCAATGTAGGCATCTTTTTCATTCATAACAGGTATAATTCCTCTTCTGATTGATAAGATAACTATACCACAAAAGTGCCTGCAAATCCAGTAAATGCAAGGCTTTGATAAGGATGGTTGAGAAAAACAAGTAAAATCAAGGCTTTGTGGACAGTGACAGACAATGCAACCATCAAAAATTGAATAA